>OAVM01000044.1_pt1 | contig 138907 bp, 113 predicted proteins | sample 1476421 | NCBI WGS metagenome assembly OAVM01 (sample SAMEA2580099, study PRJEB22360) | human gut metagenome | biome: human gut; feature: human-associated habitat; material: faeces | place: Denmark | collected 2008/2010
GCCGGGTCTGGCTGGCTAACACCCCATTATAAGGGGTACGAATAAAGTAACGGGGGTAGCGGCATATATCGCGCATATCCACGCCGTTAATCCCGATACCGTCACGGCGCATTGAGATCCACCAGAAGATTAAGATAGTTTACCTGAAATTATCCAAATAATTGTTTTAACTGATTAATTTTTCGAATATCTATTGTTAGGGAATAAATCATCAGATACACCATAAAACGACATCTTTCAGGGTGTAGAAGATGCAAAGCTGGTATTGAAGAAAAGACAAAGAATATGAATGGCTGGCCACACGATGGAAGGATTGTCCATTGAGGGATAAATCCCCGTGGTACAAGTTTTGGTAAACCCGCGCTGCGGGCTTTTTTGTGGACGAAACAAAAGTCAGTGCTACACTCATTGACGCCACATCGAGGTGGCTTATAGATGGAAATGTCACAATGAAAAAAGCATTTGCTGCACTGTTCTCTGGTGGCTTCAACTCAGGCCTTTGCCGGTCGTTGTCAGCACGACAGCGATACTGCCGCTGACGGCTCCCGCTGCGGTGGGCGTTCTGCTGATTCCCGCCCGGGCGGCGGTGGCATTCGTTAAAAACAAGGCCGCGAAAGCGGCCTGTGACATGTCACGATAGTTCCGTTTTGTTGAATTCAATTATATCAAGGTCAGAACTTTCGTAATCCTTACCGAATAAAGCAAAACATATCGCGTCAAGTTCTCTCTTATGTTTGGACGCCCGATCATAATTACCACCCCAACAGCAAATGAATCCACCAAGTACTGCTGATTCAAAAAGTAATGATGCTGCATCAATATGTCTGAACCAGGAGTCTATAAGTAAAGCAGAGAGTGATATTAATGTTCCCCACCCGCCAATCCTTCTCCATTTCTCAGCTTCATATTTAAGAGAAGCAATATATTCAATTTTATCTCTCGTCATCAGTTCCCCACCGCCTTTCCAAAATCCGGTGCTCTACGTGGCGCAATAGCACCCGGTTCCCACCAACTCGTTATGTCGAACTCCCGTTGCGAGCGGTCCCTTACTCGATCATTGTAACCAGGGTTTGCCATCTCCTGAAGTTGTTGCAATATCAGGTGATTGGTTATCGCTTTCGCATACCACAGGTTTGCGAATGGGGTGATCATGCGGGCTGTTTTCAGTGCATCGGCACCGAATGATGTTTCTTCACCCTGTAGAGCCTTCTGTGGGTTAGTAATCAGTAATTTTGTTAACTGCTCTGCAAAGCTCAACACAGGGCCCCCCATAGTGGCACCGATGCTGGAGCCATATTGCGTATGGTCCTGGAAAATAAAATCACCGTAGATACCGAACGAACCACCTTTCAGTAAAGCCTGAACCCATGTGGTTGGTTTTGTCATATCCAGCGGATCATTACCATTTAACAAACTGTTCATCTGGATCGCAAACATACCAGCAAGAGTTGTTCCCCCGATATATGAGGCCAGAAATTTAATGGCCGGAACGGTGTCCAAATCCCGTGTTCTGTTAACAAGTTGCCGAAATCCAGCAAATGGGGTTGTTTTGAAGAGCATGAAGCTCTTCATTAACTCGCCAGCATCATCACGGGCATATGTATCAATACCCGTAGCGGTGGTCACAGCATTGGTCATCTCACCGTGCGTAATTCCCAGCAATTTCTGGGCTGCTTCAGCGCGTGCATTACGAATCATGCGCGTGATGGTCTGCTCAGCCTCAGCGTCGAATGCTTCTTTCATCCGTTTCAGGCGTTCTGGAGGGAGATCTCCAAGGGCTGCCAGTGCCTTTTCACTCCCGGCACGAATCCGGGTAATACGGTCTGCCATAATGTCGGCTATTACGTTATCGGGCACAGCGTAAATCGCGTCTGGCGTCATCCCCATATGCCCGGCAGTAGTCATCGGCCTGAGTTCTGCCGCTGCCATGATGGCCCAGTCCTCATTGCTCCATCCCTTGTTAGCCAGAATGGTTTTATCGGTTCCTTTCATATCGTCCAGCGTCTTAAATTTTCTGGTCAGCTCGCCAATGTTTTTGTACATCAGGAGACCAAACGACGCTTTGTTTGCGCGGTCCATAGCGATCAGCCCGGACCACTTCAGTGTCTTCTCTGCGAACCAGCCAGTTATGCCGCGAGACAAGTCAAACCCGCCCATTTTCGAAACCACAGCAGCATGTGAATCCACCAGCAGACCGAGTTCAGCATTCGCCTTTTTGGCATCTCCACTAAACAGGTTTTTGATAGTGTTAACGGAAAGCCGCATTCCACCACGGGTAAAGCCCAGCGCCTGCGCATTTGCCCGCATAATTGCCTGGTCGCTGGTTGCTGTCAGTACGCTGGTGCCAAGCATGGCGCTGGTCATCAGGTTACGCAGACCACCAACTGCTGAAGAGAACACACTCGATGAAGCGACACCATTTAGGCCAGCCATTGAGTTGAACATACGGGCAACTAATTTGGCCTCATCCTCCATTTCTTTTTTGCGTTTCCCGCCTGTTACTGCGCGCTTATAGATGCGATCCAGTACCAGGGAAAAGTTTCTTTCGGCGTCCGGACCAAAGGCTTTAACGACGCCCAAATCCCTGGATGATGATTGCAGGTGCGACATCATCACCCCCACCAGCGGCTGCTGAGTGTATCGCTCCATATAGGCGAAGTGTGACTGCGCATCCTTGAACGCCATCACCCTGTGCTGAGAACCACGGCTCTTTATTCCTCCGGCTCCCATAAATGTACCAGGCTCAATTTTGTTTGCCCCATCAGTGGCCTTCGTTTCAAAGATCGCTTCCAGTGCCTGACGGTACTCGACGTCATTCATAATGCTGCCGTCAGGATTAACGTAATTGCTGCGATCCTGCGTGTTGTAAGCGTCATCAACCCATTTCTGGCGGGCAAACTCAATCGGTGGCTGGCGACCTGAAAGACGTGCTGTAGCTTGCTCTGCCACTGGTAACGATGCCAGCCATTCTTCGCGCCCGGCATTGCGAATAAGGTCAGCATCATCCACATATGGCGTATGCCAGTCTTCTCGCAGGCCTATGTCAAAGCCATTGTCGTTCATCTCATGACGAACACGGCCTGTTACATCCTTCCAAATCTGTGCAATTTTCTTCGCCAGGGGATTCCCGGTATCTTCGCCATATATTTCTTTCAGGATCTGGAGTTGTGCAGACTTTGCCGCCTGCCTGTCGAATACACTCCGAAACCGCTGCTCTCCAAGCGCCCTGCTCTGCTCGAAGAATTTGCGGACGTCATCACCTGCTTTTAGAAGTTCAGCACTGAGCTGACGGGACCAGTCCTGATATGCCCCAATTGCAAGCTCTTCAGCAGAAGTAACGGAGATATCAGCTTTGTCTCTCGATCGTCGGCCAGCAAAAATAAACTGCTGCAAATTAACAGGTGTCTGCTGATCAGGCGGGATGTTAGCATCGAGAGTGTCAGTAATTTTACTGATGGCGATCGCATTCTGGGCAACACGCTGTCTTTTCTTGTACACATCATGAACCACACGCTGGCGAACCAGTTCTGCAGCATCCATGTATGTTTGAGCATCAGGAATACCACTTTTGCCTTCCATTGCATTCTTTCTGTGCACTTGCCGCACAGCTTCTTTGATACGATCTTCGATATTTTTCAGCTCATCAGCCTTTGGCTGGCGACCAAGTGTCTGCGCAATAGCTTCAACACATGCCTGTTTCATTATGGGTTCCTCAAGAAGCACGCTGCCGCTACAGAATAAACCTTCGATTCGTTCTGGACTGTCTTAATCTGTTCATCCAACTCAGCCAGGAGATCAGAAAGTTTTGTCGGGTTTCCGGTTTCCGGGTGAGCTATAGTCAGCTCAGGATTGGCAACAGCCATGTCCCTAGCAGCCATAAGGTCATAGCTGTTGGATGAGAGAACCTGCCCTGTATCTGGATCAACGCTGACGTCCCCTCTGTGTTCACCAGCCGATGAGAAAGCACTTTCAGCACGAGGGACAGGCGATTCACTAATTGGCTCTGATGATGTTTCATATCTGACACCATTTTCTTCAAAAACCTTTTGTATTTCATGGTATTGCTCTTGGTAAGTATCAGATATATCTGATCGCAATGGACCATCAAGCCCTCGCGCCATCCCCCCAACATTTACAGGCTGACCATCATTAAGTTGCCTGTATGCTTCATCCATGGCGTCAACATGGCTGTTGATGCTCTCATTGCTGGTGTGAAGCACTGGTGACGATTCAATATCGTAATGAAGCCCCTCATTCAAAATGTGGGCTGCATCAATATCGCTTGGTTTTATTCTTTCCCTCGCCCGGATACCAAAAACTTTTTCTACTGCGGCTTCCAGTTTCATATTGCGAAGACGCATACTTACGAGTAACCGTAACTGCTCAGGTGTAACGGTTCCAACCTGAATACCACTGTATCTGAATATATAGGCTTTAAAACCTGAAATAATTTTTTCCCATGATGAAACGCTTGTCTTTAGAGATGGATTTACTGCATGTGCGGCAACTTCTTCAGCGTACAACCACTCAGGATATGTTTCAGGGTACTCACCCCTTTTCTTATATTCATAATATTGTGACATCCCATATGCAAATTCAGGATAGTCAGAATGCTTGTTTGCAGATTTAAGTACAGCATTAGCTAGCTTTCTGGCCTTCCAGTCAGGGTAATGGCGCTGCTCAAGATGAAGCGCCTCGTGATGAAGGGTTTCTAACAGTTCTTCATGGTCTTTTAATCCATTAATATTTATTCTTATTATTGGTTCTTTTCCAGAAGCTACTGTCACATGACCTTTATTCAGAAGTATTTCTCCATCACTATTTTTTATTGCTGGTTCATTAATAAGTTCTATTACTCCTGAATCAGATAAATCACGAACCATTGACTCAATGTTACCATCAGGAGATTGCTGATAATGTTCACCAAAAGTTGATTTTATTTCTTCTGCAGAAATGTTCGACTCTGTACCATCATGGTTATTATGGGTAGTCAGGTGATGAACGCCACCAAAGACCCCGCCTAAAACGGCATCGACTAACATCGCCTGACCGTCAAATACCCGGTACTGTTTTGCCATCTCCGTGTAGCCTTTTTCCTCCAGTGTTGCGCCGACAGAGTAACGGTTCAGTCCACCGAATCCGGTGTTGATTGCCACACCTGAGGCAATGCGCGTTGCCAGTGTGGTGCCGACGGCAGCGGGTAAGGCCATACCCACAGCATTGAAAAGGCTTTGCTGCGTTGCCAGGTTACGCGCCGTAGCCTCGTCTACTCCCTTCCCTTTAAAATCCTGATAGGACTGCTCATACGTAGAACTGAAAGCTGTAGCAGCGCCGATGAGGGGACCGCCAAACATAGTTGTTCCGATTGCAGGAACAAATTTACCAAGCTCATTTAATACCTCAGCCGCCATTCCCTGACTGCCTGCATCAGGCTTCACATAGCTGCGGGCATCCTGTAACTGTTTTCCGATCGTGTCGTATGTATCATTCAGTGTTTTGTCAGCATCAGGGAACATCTCCCGAAAAATATTAACAGTCGGTGCCACGTCTGCGGTAAATGCCGGATCGCTAATCAGGCGCTTGCTGAATCCGACGGCAGACTGCGCGAGACCGAGAGTCCCCTCCGCCACGCCGCTCAAAAGTGCAGTACCTGAACCCTGGAAGGGAGTCGGATCGTAGTCTTCTGGCCTTGCTGGGTTGGCAACTGTTTTGTCGTCAATCCATGCCTGACCTTCTGGAGCCAAAGAAAAAACATCAGACATTATTCAACCCTCACGACAATAGCTTCATTGGTTCTGGGATCTGTTGCCCAGCGTCCGCTACCATTTACCAGCCGATACCGGTTATTGCCGATATTAACTGGTGTGAAGTTTGACACTGCATTTACGTTAAGTCCGGCTTCTTTCAGTGCTTGTTTCGCAGATGTGGTATAGCGATCTTTGAAAGTAGATTTATCCATGCCGAAAGGCATTACAACGTCGCCGCCATTAAAATCCTTGTATATACCGCCAGTAGCATACTTCACGGCATCAGCAACAGTGTCTGTATCAGGCATACTGGTTCTTACCGTAGATGCATCACCTGATTGATAAGCTATTCCTGCGTAAGCGGCTTTGAAAAGGCTATAACTGATCTGACGTAACTGCGGGTTACGGGCAAATGCGTTACCTACCTGTTTGTCGAAAGCGTCTTTCATCTTATCTTCGCTCGGCAACTGTACCGGAGTTATGCCCGCATTCTTCATGGCCTTCGTCGGATTCAGTAGTTGGTCACCGGAAAGAATAACCTTTGCAACGTCGTACTTGTTCATCGTCGGCTTATACCCGATGAACTGACTATATGGGATCGACGGTCTGGTGTTATCGTACTGATTATCCGGCGTGCCCAGCAGCAGCGCAGAATAGGCTGTTGCCGCACTGTTCGGAGCAATTACAGATGCCACCTGCCGTATTGCTGGCGCAGGCAGCTTCTCCCCCATGCTCTGCAACAGTTTAATTGTCTGGTCAACGTTCTGAGTGCCGCGCACCTGCTGTGCCAGCGCAGCCGCCTCTTCACTGTTGAGGATTGGGGCATTAATTCCCAACGCGCGTAAGCTTTCCTGCGACGAGAAACGGTTAGCCACCTCGGCAGTGATGTCGTCAGGGTTGTTGCTGGTGATCGGCTTATAGGCTCCGATTTCCACCGCTGCACTAAACGGATTATTCTGCCTCTGGGTTATTACCTTCGTGGCTGCCGCCGATACCCGGTCGAATAACTCCGCACGAGACGCATACCCCTCCCCTGTCTCACCAGTATCCGGGCGTAATTGCTCAACATATGCGGTAATGCTGCTTGTCGGCATGTTGCGGAAAGAGCCTATATACTGTCCGGCGATCTGCAAATTTCTGAACTCGGTATATCGCAGGTTTCCTTCTCTGACACCATAAGCAGCAATGAACTCACCCTCACCAGGCGGGTTAGGAAATTCAACGCCACGCATATACGCAGCCGTTGCATCGCGAACCCGGCTTTCGAGCATCGTTCTATATTCAGCCTGCTGCTGTCTGGCTAATGCATCCGTCTGTCGCAACACGCTGGCCTGATCTGATTCACTTAAAGCATCGAACCAAGCTACACCGGTATAACGTTTATTTTTTGTCGGTAGCTGAGAAAGCCCCAGTGCGGCACTAACGCCAGCGGCCAATTGCTGATCACTGTACGGCTGACTGCCTTGCTCATGATGAATAATTGCTTTGCACAGAGATTTCAGTGTGTCAGGATTTGATGCGTCAAGCGGCTGGTCAGGAGTTACACCGAGCTGAGCACATACTGCCCGTATATAAGCATCAGTTTTATTATCATCACTGGCCGGTGCCCAGCGATTAATTATTTCGCTGATGGTGTCATAACCCTGACGCTGATACGACAGCAAATTGCGACCAAGCGCGCGAATACCGTGTTCAGGGGTTTCGAATTTGGCAAAGCGACCATCATCACCAGTCTGCCCAACCCACGGATTAGTTTTGCTGTATTCAAGATTGCCGGGGTTATTGTTGCGTATACCGCGGGTACGATCGGAAGAGCCACTATCTGCTACAGCACGGCGAGATCCAGCAGCAGTATCGCTTAACTCGCCGTTTTGCTGTCTTACCTGAAGATAGTTTGCTCCAATAGCATTTTGAGCAGTTGCTTTTGCTGTTGCTTCTTTAAACTCGATTTTCTTGGCCTGGATTTGCTCGTCGCTCCAGCCATGCGCAATACCGTAATCCTCAATTTGCTGGAAAGTTTGCGTATTAGCCAATATGTATGCTGCGTTGTCGCCATATAATGCTGAGGCATTTTTACCATTATTCAGCAGTGTCGCCTGAAACTGGCCTTCTTCGTAGGCATTTATTTGCCCTATCTCGTACCTCCCGGCCTGCGTAGCGAACTGAATACGCTGCTGCTGCGCCTGCTGCATGAAAGCATTACGAGCCTGTTCATCCGGCAGCGACATAGCCAGTTGTTCGATCTGAGCATCAAACTGCTGTGTATACTCATGGCCTTTTCCAATAGCATTTTTCCCTTTCAGGTTAAGCAATCCTGTTTCAGGATTATTCAGCAGATCACTGCCTGTCTGACTGAGTTTAAGGGATGCCTCCTGAACCAAGGCAATATTGGCGCGCTGTTTTGCCTGACCAAGAACATCAATTGCCTCTGTCCCTGCCCGAACAAAAGCATCACCAATACCTGGCTGAGAAAACGTCTGCAAGCCTGCTGACTGAACTCCACGGCTCTCAACCTGGCGTCCGGATACTGTTGGTACGACTGGCATCAGTAACCCCCTGTTTTGAATCGTGTACCAGAATTCATAAAACCTGATTTAAATAACATTGGCGTCCCTCCGCTTTGATGCTGTACCAGCGATTCATTACTCACCCCCCGATGCAAAACCATTCTGATTAAGCCAGGCGTTTACGGCATGTCTGACAATCTGCGCCACGCCTGGTAATGGCTGATCAGGGTGATTGTTCACATGGTCGATTCTGTACTGCTTAAGGCGCATCACGGTCTGTGCATCCAGATGAACGGAACCACCTCTGACATCGCCTGTGTTCAGGTCGTTAATACAATTCACAGTAATTTCCTCTTACTGACTAAACTATGCACATTATTGATCGAAAAAAGTGGTAGATAAATATATTTCTATCATAAAAACAGATTGATTGAGTTCAGATCCAAAAAAAGCCGGATTGCTCCGGCTCTGTGCTTACTTCTGGTAGTTACGCCATACTGATTTCCCGATCCCATCTATCCCCATTTCTTTTTCAGTGCGTTTAAGCGACCGTTTCAGGTCTTCTAAATTATCCGGTTGCTTTGGTGGCCTCTGTGCCTTGCTGGAACATTCCAGTCGTCGCATTGATATGCAATACCGTTCCTTGTCAGTACCCCAACTGCATTACTTCACCCCATCGCGCCGCCGCTCTTCGGTACAGGGTTTTAGTTAGCCTCCGACTCTTCCGTAGTGCTGTTCTGGTGGATTCACATAGCCCCTTTCTTGCAGGTATTCGCGAATATCAGACATCAGGAGACGGTTAACCGTGCTCTTGTCTTTTCTCCGGTAAAGGCGTCTGGTGATCATGAAGTAGTTAGCAATGATCTCCGGTATATCCCTGACGCTGATACATGCTGTATGCTGGTCAATAGCTTCAATCATCTCTTCACGAGTTACAAAAGTCTGGCGTAAACGAGTGATCACACCATGTACATCTGAATGATCATTTATACGCTTATTTTGGCGCTTCGCGCTCTCGACTGTGACACTGACAACAATGTCAACTCTTTGTTTTTCCGCAATTTCATCCACAATGTGATCACCTGCACGGCGACCATGTGCGTGATCATTTCTTACTATTTCCATTCATCTCCTCCAGTAGTTTTCCTGCGTGCGTCTGTTGTAGTGGTGTTACCTCGCCGCACGGCTGGCCTTTCAGGTCGTAACGCGCGCCACCAGCTACCAGGGCGCGGTAATAGCGCGGAGTCTGCACATAACGCGCCAGCGTTGCGCGTAGTGTTCCCTGTCCGAGTGAAATACCTCTCGCGGCAATATCCTGTATCAGGTCGTCAAATATCCCCACCTTAAGCGGCTTAGGTGATTCCGGGCTGAATAATTCAGGCCATAGCTCAATAAGACGGTTAACGCGTCTGCGGTTTTTACGCTGCTGTTTGGTCATACGCCGCCGCGGTGTTGCTCCTGTGAGCTTCTGCTGTGTGTTCTGGTTATCTGGCATCACTTTATGCGCCGATGTGGTTTTATTCTGCTGCTGCGCCGCCTGTGCTGTTTTCTGCGGCGTGCCGTAAATGCCCTTCGGTTTTCTGTTTATGGTCAGCTTTGTCATGCCTTCCCCTGTAATTACTCTGTTCGCTGTTGTGAATTAAAACGGTATCCCGTCCCCGTACGGATCATCGTGCTGGCCTGTCTGTTGCTTTGCCCTGTTCAGTGCATCAGTAGCCTGCCCCTGCTGGCCTTTTTTGCCGCCCGGTCGCGCCGTTCGCGCACTGATTACGCTGTCTGCGATAACCTGCCATCCCTGCCTCGTTTCGCCGTTCTGGCCCGTCCACCGGCTCACCTGCATGTTACCGGCCACGCTTACCAGTTCGCCTTTGTGGTGTTTTGCCAGTGCGTCAGCCTGTCTGCCAAACGCCAGGACGGATAACCACATCGTCGCCGTTCCGTCATCTGCCTGATTGCATGGAAGGGGGACCGCCATACTCGCCATCGCCATTTGTGTGCCCTTGCTGGTGGTCTTTAACTGCGGGTCAGCCACCAGCCGCCCGTAAGCTGATATTTGCGCCGTCATGCTGTTTGTTCTCCGGTTTTAACGTGATAGTTACGCTTGTTTACACTCTTACAGTGAAATTTTGCGGGTTACAATCGCACATTTGCGGGTTATAACTGCCGTTTTGCGGGTTACGTGCGGGTTATTGATTTCCTTTTTAATCATGCAGTTAATTAACTTATACACAGGATAACCCGCATAACCCGCAACTTTTTACCTCACACAGGGAAGTTAATCTTCTGCTTCAGGCTGGAACATCAGCACGTAAAAAATATGCTGCTTCCCGCCAATCCTGCCGAGCGCCTTTTTCTTGTAACGGCGGTCGCCTCCCGCTTCCAGCATTCCGGCAGCACTCAACGCGCGGGCAAAGTGAGACGGATTAAATCCCTGTGCTATCTCACCCTCAAACACATGCGGGAACGTGTAAAAACGGAACTCGTCATCTTCGTTTCTGATACTCCCCTTTCTGTATCCGGCAAGGTCTTTAATCGGTAAATCACGCTCGTCGCTGTTTGGATAGGGAAGGTATCGACTGAACCCGAACGACGACAAAAACGCCTCAGCCTGTTCAACCATCTGTTTAAATTCCCTGTTGCCCGTGCCGAATTCCTTCACCCAGGCATTAAAGTTATGCTGAACTGCATCACGGCACGCCTGAACATCCCAGCCTGTAACATGACCGGAAAGCACAAGCGCGGCCTCCAGTACGGCGAATCTTTCCCCCACACGGTGAACCTGCTCGCCGTAGCTCTCCGGTATCAGGTTGCGCCACCGCTCGCGACATGCCCTTACCGCGTCCTTTGCCTCCTGCTGGTGGCCTGCCAGCCATTTAACCCACTCACGACCTGCCGCCCCGTGATTTTCTGTCCAGGCATCTTTTAACGCGTCTGCGTGCGCCTTTCCGGTGCTGTATTCGTGAAACTGCGAGGCCTTTTCCATCGGTACGTTAAGCAGACGGACAAGCTGCCCCGCTTTAATTTTTATCCCTTCCGTTTTGAGGAATGTTTCAACGTCCATTTCTCCGGTGCTGATTGCCACCGTGCGCCAGTGTTTTATCTCCCTGTTGCCGCCGTCCTTCGCCCCCTGTAATTTCCCGGAACCGTTAAACAGCGTATAGGCTGACGTGGACACCTCCCGTGCGTTTCCGGCCTGGCCTATTTCATCCAGGGGTAACAGCCCGTCATTATGTGCTTCGGCCTCGTTGGCGATACCTAACGCCGTTCCGTACCAGGTCAGCCGTTGCGCGTCCGGCTCTCCCCATAAACTTGATGCAATGTTCTGTGTGGTGGTTTTACCTGCTGATGATTGCTCAAAAAGATGAACCCCGAAGCCGTCAGCACCCACCAGCCCGATTAATGGTGCAGATAGCGATACCGCCACACCCAGCATCATGGACGGATTACCACCAGCCAGCCGTGCCACGGTATCGCGCCAGCCCTCCGCTGTTCCCGCCACGGAATAGCCATTAACAGCGGCAGTTTTTCCGGTAAACAGGATGGGTTTCTCTGATTCACCAATGACCGAACCGTCCGGCATGATGTACGCACCAAAATGCCACCCCGTTGTTGTGCTTAACTGCCATTCCTCATGGTTTCCGCTTAACTGCATCCAGTCAGCCAGGATAGCCCTGTATTTGCCGTTGGTCGTCACGTTAAGGCCGTGGTCTTTCAGCAACCGCCAGCCGTCACGGTCACCAATGCCTCCGCACGGGACCGCCATTGTAATGACCTCATGGTTTGCTGGTTTTTTCCAGCGCATTACGCGGTAATGCTCTTTTCCGATTGTTCCTGTTCCCAGTAGTTCAAGCGGAGAACATAACCACGTCTCAGGCCGGATAATTTCGCCTGACTGCTTGTCCACTTTGGGCGTTACCCAGAAAACACCATCGACGCGACTTTCAACACGAGGCTTTAATTCGTCATCATAATTTCCGGTGAAATTTGTCTTCGCCGGAAGGTTGATCACCAGACTGTTACCGTGTTCCGCATCATCCTTCAGTCCAGCCATGCGCGGTGTCCAGTCCTCCGGCTGCTGATCAACAAAGCTGCGGTAGCAACGCGCCTCCTTCACACCCGCCACTGCAAGCAGTGTCGCTATCTGTGTAAGGTGCTGCTCTGATATTTCACCAGCACGATAAACGCGCACGTAATAGCGCCCTTTGTCGATGATTTGCGTGTCTGCCAGACTCGCCAGTTGTTCCGGTCCAAGAATAACTGGATGTGTATCATCTGCCGCAATATGCTTTCCGGCCCATTCGCTCCACTCTTTCGCATGTGCCCAGGCATCACTACCCGCAAAGATAATCACCTCCGTCATTTTGTCTTTCGGCTGGTGCTTTAAATTCGGTGCGCGTTTCATTTCTTGCCCCTGAATGCGTTAATCATGTTCTTTATTACCTGAATATTTGCCTGTGCTTTCTCTTTACTGGTGGGCTTACTGCGTGGTACTGCACATACCAGTGAAAAATCACGCCGGAACTGATGAACGGGCATCACACAGTCATAGTCGTACCCTGCGCGGCGGTATGTAATGTGCCGTTCATACACGGAATTAATAACCACGCTGTCGCCATATTTATCCCGGAAAATATCCCCGATCCTGATTTTCGGGCGAGTCTGTCCGCTGGCATTTAAGCCAGTAAATTTAATCTTCTTCATGTTTATTTCCCGGTATGGGGTTCTTCTTTATATTTATGGGCTAACAAATCTGGTAATTGCCTGTATTTATCCTCGGCAATATATTCAGAATAATCGACAGCACTGTTCAGTATATCTAACGCCGTTTCATGCTCCAGATTCGAAACTATAAGGAACGTTGCTACTTTTAGCATATTCGCGATATGCAAAAGAGCATCAATTTCATTTTTTGGCGCTTCACTGAATTTTTGCTCCAGAAGAATAAATCGTTCATCACGCATAGTATTCCCCCTGACGGATGCGGGCAGTAAATACCATCACGCAGCCAGTCGGGGATTGCTGACGGGCTTCCTGTTCGCTGGCGGCCTCGATGTGTATTACGCGTGGTTGTGCGGTGCTCAGGGCGATAAAACGCCAGATGTATTTATTCAGGTTGTGCGAGTCCCGCCCTTGCGGGTGTGTGGTATGATTTAACATAGCTACCTCGATACGCTTTCTATCGTTGGTGGTTAGACGCCCTGCATGTGTTGCGAGCACTGCGGGGCGTTGCTTAATTTGAGCAATGCAACCCAAACTGTGCGCACAGATTAAAATCATGTGTGCGCACATGTCAATACTTAACTTCTCACTTTTTTTGCTGTATTGTGTGCGCCCATCAAATCCATTTAAGTGAGGTGTACCAATGTCTAGCGGAAACACAAACAACAAATCAGCAAAGAAAAATATTCGATTCCCGCACGAGCTTATAGATGGGATTGATGCCAGTGTTGAACAAGAAAAATTAACTAATCCTAGTGCTAATTTTTCCGCATGGGTCTTAGATGCCTGTGGACGCAAATTAAAATATGAACAGCGCCGGAAGGCCAAAGAGCAGGAGTAACCATCACCAGCGCCGTGGTGCGGTGAACTGTGGCGCACAGGGTTACAGGTATCTACGATGACTGACAAATCATTAAAGAAATTATCCTCATCCAGGAAAAAACAACGCAAAAATGCGGTAAGCGAACAAGAACAGGAAAGATTTGCGCCATGTGCGTTTGTCCTTGAGAAGTTCTTAAAAGAGTACAGGCGCACAAAAATGGAATCGCATACCTGGAAAACATCGCAGTATGGCGATGCTAAAGAGCAGGAATAGCCCACCAGCAAGCCAGCACACTGATCACATTGCCCACCAGCCGCAAATCTGGCATTGTTGGCGATGCGTTTGATTTCCTTTGTTCCCACTGGCGACCTATCCCGGTCGCCTTTGTTTTGCCTGTTATCCAGCAACGGGGCGCTTTTTCTTTCTGTAACGTTCGGATCGTTACACATTGCTTTCACCCTCCAGAAAATCAGGCTGATATTTACGCCATAGCGCCCGCTCTTCTCGTTCCAGTGCATCTTTTGCCTCTTTGCATTGCTGTAACCTGTAACCGCGTTTGCTGGCTTCCTGTTGATATGCAGCCTGACGTTTACTGAAATCATTCAGCATGGCAAACGGAACACCATAACCCCCCGTTTTGCGGATTGAAGGAATCACCTCGCGGAATACCCAGTTACTGAAACGGTGCGCAAATGTGCCTGGTGTGGAAGCTTTACGGCTGCGGGCGATCAGTTTGTAGAAACCTGATTCAGAGACAACATTCCAGCTTCTGGCACCACCACGCTTACCGGAATGACCCTCGGTTAAAGCTAGGGTCATTACCTCATCGTTATCCAGAACTGAAACGGCATCAGTAACATTGCTGATTTCCAGCGCGGCACACACATCAGCGCCAACAAACCACGGCTCGCCGTTGATACTCACTATGCGCACCTGAATGTCATCGAATTTAATGACAGAGATTTCAGTGCGACCAGCATAAAAGACAGGTTTACGCATGGCTGCTCACCTCCATGCGGCGGGCTAACCAGCGTTGCGAAAGGCGAATTAATTCAGCTTTCCGCTGGTGGTAGTCCAGGCCTAACTCAATCAGCGTGATATTGCTCTGCTCAAGGTAAGAAAGGTGCTCAAGCTGCAACACGCTCATGTGGTCGCGTGGTTCACCTGTGATGCCGTTCGCCTGCGCCCACTGTTTTGCAGTCATGCCACCCAGCACGATACGCGCCAGCATATTAGCTTCCGTAGTGTAGTGGTGCTGGAGCGTGTTTTTACCCAGTTCAGCCCGGTACGCCTCCAGCGCGGCACACATTGGCTTAAAGTAGCTGGCTACGGTGATACGGGCTTTCAGTTCCCGGCGTAACGCTGCGGAACGTACAGGCGCTACCTTGTGTAGCTCCTCCTCGCATTTGATGAAGTACTGACGAACGGCGCGGCCCTGTTCGGTGCGTTCGATCATTGCCAGTTCTTTCGCCATATTCAGGGTGAGTAAGTAATCATGAGCAAGCTGCTGGCGAGATTTTGCGCTCGCCGAATTGGGTGAGGTCAAATATTTGACGACTTCAAAATCTACTCCCTTTTTAAATCCATACTCCTCAATGCGCCCTTTAATCCAATTGGTGAAATCACGGCCTACCCCGAGCGCATTATGCAACGTTCTAGCGCTAACAATATTGGTTTCACGCCCGCCAATAACGCCGGAAATAACCGGGATAATTTCGCCAAAATTTTGCAGATTCTGGTTTTCAGGCCGAACGAAGCCCTGCCCCTGTACGGGCGTTTTTCGCAGTTTCATAAAAACACCTGCTGTCGAATTAAGTTACTTTTATTTGCTAGTGGATAGCTTGGGCAATAACCCGTAGCTATTTAATCAGGCAGCCGTTCCGCGTGATTCGGCAATACGCTGATTGATCCATTCGTCAATTTCACTTTCAACGAAAGCAATCGCTCGCGAGCCAATTTTAACTGATGCAGGAAATTTACCTTGCCCCATAAGGCGATAAATCCATGCCTTGCTATATCCAGTTCTACGCTGAACTTCTGTTAAACGAATAAGCGTATTTGACATCTATTTACCTCATAACGTCTACTCAATTTGACGAGGTAATCATGGCACAGAAATAACGAATATTTTCATACCCTCAGGCCTAATGGTTACCGGAAGGAAATTAACCCTAAGGGTGATGGTAAAATTGACGGGGAAGATAAAAAAAATACCCTCAGGGTAACAGTAAATCACCCTCAGGGTATGTGGTATGGTGCGTTAATCCGGCTTTGCGTTCTTTTGGCTGTTGTCTCGGTTAATAGGGCAGGCAGTCCTCTCTATGAGCGTTGCAAGAGCATTACTTGCCCCCCACTGCTTAAGCTCCCTGGTTATCGCTTCTTGATTTCCCCTGGTGGCAAAATCATTTTCTGGATCGTAATTGGCCCACTCTCTGTTTCTAATCTCAAGAGCCTTAGCTAATGGGTCTTTATCCCAGTATTTATATAAGTGTATCGGGCGCTCTTGCTCTAACTGCTCTATCCTTGCCCTTAACTCTGCGTTTTCTCTTTCCAGCATTGCGATTTGGGATAATAAATCATCCTCTGTACGCAACTCTTTCTTTTCAATATCGCGTCCTTGTGCCTCGTCATTTTCAGAAGAGTTAGCGCCTTCCAGCTTCGTTAACGCGTCAAGGACATCGGGAAAAATTGCGAAAATTTCACCCCTTATAAATCCAATGTTCTCAAATTCGGGATCTTCCCAATAACCGGACACCAGAAAACCATTTTCATCCCTCTCACCAGGTAAACAACCATGTTTCCGAACCGCATCCAGATTTCTATAAAGAACATCATAATCAAATTCATCCCGATACGGGTTACAAAAAGATTCCAACAGCTTAAATTCATTTACTGTGTACAGGCGGATATGTTCTCCGCTTATTCTCCTGAGTATCCAAGTTATGAGATCTGAAACATCATAATCATCACCAGCGACCTTAAGCACGACCTCAAGAAATTCACGTAAAGAAATAAAATCTTTTTTGTATTCGTTTAATTCGGCATGAATATCAATCATACGCACACCTCAGCGTCCTCTACTGTAGTGGCTGTGCCAGCCCGTCGAGGTATACGGTTTTTCGGGAGCGACCCTAGACACAGCCTTTTCTTTCGTCGCTCAAAGTCTACTACTGTATACTCAACCAGTCATCCACATTTTCCGAACTTGCCATGCACCACGTTGCCGCCCTGTTCCAGTGAGTCCATATAGTCGGCGTACCACTGGAGCATCTCGCGCCGCCCGTCCAGATATTGCGCATGATTGTACGTGCCACGAATTGAGTTCTTATCAACGTGTGCAAGCTGCGTTTCTATCCACGCGGTGTTATAGCCCTGCTCATGTAAAATCGTGCTCATCGTGTGCCGGAACCCATGACCAGTAACGCGCCCAGAATAGCCAATACGACGAATAAGCACGTTCATCGCCATTTCACTCATCGGCTTACTGTGCTGGATTCGACCAGGGAAAATAAACTGATACTGCCCCGTCATGTGTTTTAACTGTTCCAGAATAGCGATCGCCTGTTCTGAAAGCGGCACACAATGAGGACGGCGCATCTTCATTCGTTCTTTAGGCACTTCCCACAAACGATTATCAAAATCGATCTCCTGCCATTCTGCCTGTCGTAATTCCCCTGGCCGGAGCCCTGTCAGAATCAATAATCGCATACCCAGCTTGACGATCTGGCTTCCGGTGTACGTATTAAGAACGCGGAAAAATTCCGGCAGTTCGTCGGCCTTCAAATAGGCATAATGCTCTTTTTTGTGTGGAGCAAATGCGCTTGCCAGATCTGGTGCGGGGTTATATTCAGCGCGTCCGGTGATGATTGCGTACCGGAACACCTCGCCGCATCGCTGGCGAACCTTACGCAATTTTTCGGTCGCCCCACGGTCATTAAGACGGGAGAGAACCGCAAGCAACTCCATTGGCTTAATTTCTGCGATCGGCCTGCCGCCAATGTACGGAAAAACGTCTTTTTCAAACGTCTCGATCATTTCCTCGGCGTATGACGATGACCACCTGTCGATCCGCTTTTCATACCATTCGCGAGCGATACCCTCAAAAGTATTGCCAAATTTGCTCGCCTGTTCTCGCTTTTGAGCTTTTCTGGCCTCACTTGGATTTATACCACCAGCAAGAAGCCTTTTAGCCTCATCCCTTGCCGCTCTGGCATCAGACAGAGACACATCAGGGTACACGCCCAACGACAACATTTTGGGCTTTCCTGCAAATCTGTAACGTAGTCGCCACCCTTTCGAGCCGTTCGGCTCAATGAGTAACGAAAGCCCGTTACCGTCATTGAGTGTATAAGCCTTTTCTTTCGGCTTCGCGCGCCTGATAGCAAGGTCTGAAAGCAGCATGTGTATAGCTCCAAAAAATAAATTTTGTCCTATACGCATTACTATACACTTCTGTGTGTAGATTCTGGTAGTTGTGAGTAGACGTTAATAAGCTATGAAAATGGCTGAAAGGCTTGATATTCGTGGATTTGATGGACTTCAGTAGACGTTGAGAAATGTTTGTTTGGAGCGGGCGAAGGGAATCGAACCCTCGTATAGAGCTTGGGAAGCTCTCGTTCTACCATTGAACTACGCCCGCTTCGAGATGCGTAAGGCATTATAAACCTTACGCTCTCCTTAGCAAGTACCACGCTGCTGACTGCTGATTAATTCGCCATCAGCATTTTGGCTTGCTGCCCTGAGGCGGCAAGTAACGTAGCGGATCAATTGCCGTTGCACGGTAACGAATCTGGAAATGCAGGCGAACAGATGCCGCATCAGTGCTCCCCATGGTAGCGATTTTTTGCCCAGCCTTCACGCTTTGCCCATTATTTACCAGCATCGTGTCATTATGAGCGTAAGCCGTAATGTAATCTTCACTGTGTTTAATCATGATGAGATTACCGTAGCCACGCAGCTGGTTACCCACATACACCACCTTTCCTGCACCCGCGGCGTAAATAGGTGTACCTCGTGGAGCTGAGATATCAATCCCTTTATTGCCGCCATCTGCTGTCGAATACGGCATGATAACTTTCCCTGTCGTTGGCCATAACCAACAACGTTGCCCTACTGGCGGCCAGGAAGATTTCGGTACCGCTGATGACGGTGTAACCGATGCGGTTTTGGTCGTTGATTTGGCGGTTGATTTACGTGTACTACTGCTACTTTTCGCCCCACCCAGTTTTAGTTTCTGACCTACTTCAATGGTGTAAGGGGGGGAAATGCCGTTCAGTCGCGCCAGTTCTTTTACGCTGGTTCCCGTGGTGCGCGAAATACGATATAGCGTATCCCCCCGTTTCACGGTGTAAACGGAGCCGGAATACGTTCCTGTATCGGATGATTTGCTACCCGAACAGCCCGCCAAAAGCAGTCCAACCGATAACAACATCACGATACCCAGAGATTTTTTATTCAGGCGTCCCGCACTCAAAATCTTTCCTCGCTTAAAAAACAAGACGCCATATCATAGCAGCCAGCCTCTTGATACCCAATCTCTTGCTTCTGGAAAAACGATGTAATAGAGAAAGAGGTTAATTTCATTTGGCAAAGGGAAGTATCATCAGCAAAATATTTGCTGTAGTGGTATCGAAGTTCCTGACTTTTACCCTATTTCCCACCTTGATGCGTAATAATCCTAATTTATCACATTGATTTTATCGCCACTCATATTGATACGTATCACTGTCCCTATTCAGAGTCCTGTTTCGTATCATATCTGTGTTTTTTTAACGTCATCACACTTCCTTCCTCCCCTCACGCATATAGTCGTTTCTGGCGTAATTCTTGCCTGCTAAGACTAAATCTTTGCCATAAGAACCAAATGTTCAAACCGAGGGGATTTCTATGGAAGCGCGGGAAGCAACCGCTACGGGTGAATCATGCATGCGCGTCGATGCCATTGCTAAGGTCACCGGGCGGGCACGATATACTGACGATTATATTATGGCGGGCATGTGTTACGCGAAATATGTACGTAGCCCTATCGCACATGGTTATGCTGTAAGTATTAATGATGAACAAGCCAGGAGTTTGCCGGGCGTCCTGGCGATTTTTACCTGGGAAGATGTGCCAGAAATCCCATTCGCCACGGCAGGGCATGCCTGGACACTTGACGAAAACAAGCGCGATACCGCCGATCGCGCACTGCTAACTCGCCATGTTCGTCATCATGGCGACGCCGTTGCCATCGTCGTGGCCCGCGATGAACTCACGGCAGAAAAAGCGGCGCAATTGGTCAGCATTGAGTGGCAAGAATTACCCGTTATCACCTCGCCAGAAGCGGCGCTGGCAGAAGACGCTGCACCAATCCATAACGGTGGCAATTTACTGAAACAAAGCACGATGTCGACGGGTAATGTCCAACAAACAATCGATGCCGCCGACTACCAGGTACAGGGGCACTATCAGACTCCCGTTATTCAACATTGTCATATGGAAAGCGTGACATCGCTGGCATGGATGGAGGATGACTCGCGAATTACCATCGTTTCCAGCACCCAGATCCCGCACATTGTTCGCCGCGTGGTTGGTCAGGCGCTGGATATTCCCTGGTCATGCGTACGAGTCATCAAACCGTTTATCGGTGGCGGTTTTGGTAATAAACAGGATGTACTGGAAGAGCCAATGGCGGCATTCCTGACCAGCAAACTTGGCGGCATTCCGGTGAAAGTTTCCCTTAGCCGTGAAGAGTGTTTCCTCGCAACCCGTACCCGCCACGCTTTTACTATTGACGGGCAAATGGGCGTGAACCGCGACGGAACATTGAAAGGTTATAGTCTGGATGTTCTGTCTAACACCGGCGCTTATGCATCTCACGGGCACTCCATTGCTTCTGCTGGGGGGAATAAAGTCGCTTACCTTTATCCTCGTTGTGCCTACGCTTACAGTTCAAAGACCTGCTATACCAACCTCCCCTCGGCTGGTGCGATGCGTGGTTATGGCGCGCCACAAGTCGTATTTGCCGTTGAGTCTATGCTTGATGATGCCGCGACAGCGTTAGGTATTGATCCTGTTGAAATTCGTTTACGCAACGCCGCCCGCGAAGGAGATGCTAATCCGCTCACGGGAAAACGTATTTACAGCGCAGGGTTGCCGGAGTGTCTTGAAAAAGGCCGGAAAATCTTTGAATGGGAAAAACGCCGTGCAGAGTGCCAGAACCAGCAAGGCAATTTACGTCGTGGCGTTGGCGTCGCCTGTTTTAGCTACACCTCTAACACCTGGCCTGTCGGCGTAGAAATAGCAGGCGCGCGCCTGTTGATGAATCAGGATGGAACCATCAACGTGCAAAGCGGCGCGACGGAAATCGGCCAGGGTGCCGACACCGTGTTCTCGCAAATGGTGGCAGAAACCGTGGGAGTTCCGGTCAGCGATGTCCGCGTAATTTCGACACAAGACACCGACGTTACACCATTCGACCCCGGCGCATTTGCCTCACGTCAGAGCTATGTTGCCGCGCCTGCGCTGCGCAGTGCGGCACTGTTATTAAAAGAGAAAATCATCGCTCACGCCGCAGTCATGCTACATCAGTCAGCGATGAATCTGACCCTGATAAAAGGCCATATCGTGCTGGTTGAACGACCGGAAGAGCCGTTAATGTCGTTAAAAGATTTGGCGATGGACGCTTTCTACCACCCTGAACGCGGCGGGCAGCTCTCTGCCGAAAGCTCCATCAAAACCACCACTAACCCACCGGCGTTTGGCTGTACCTTTGTTGATCTGACGGTCGATATTGCGCTGTGTAAAGTCACCATCAACCGCATCCTCAACGTTCATGATTCGGGCCATATTCTTAATCCGCTGCTGGCAGAAGGTCAGGTACACGGCGGAATGGGAATGGGCATTGGCTGGGCGCTATTTGAAGAGATGATCATCGATGCGAAAAGCGGCGTGGTCCGTAACCCCAATCTGCTGGATTACAAAATGCCGACCATGCCGGATCTGCCACAACTGGAAAGCGCGTTCGTCGAAATCAATGAGCCGCAATCCGCATACGGACATAAGTCACTGGGTGAGCCACCCATAATTCCTGTAGCCGCTGCTATTCGTAACGCGGTGAAGATGGCTACCGGTGTTGCAATCAATACACTGCCGCTAACGCCAAAACGATTATATGAAGAATTCCATCTGGCAGGATTGATTTGAGGATAACATCATGTTTGATTTTGCTTCTTACCATCGCGCAACCACCCTTGCCGATGCCATCACCCTGCTGGCTGACAATCCGCAGGCCAAATTGCTTGCCGGTGGCACTGACGTACTGATACAGCTTCACCATCACAATGACCGCTATCGCCATATTGTTGATATCCACAATCTGGCAGAGCTGCGGGGAATAACACAGGCGGAAGATGGCGCGCTGCGAATCGGCTCCGCGACAACATTTACTCAGCTCATTGAAGATCCCGTAATCCAACGCAATCTCCCGGCGTTATGTGCTGCGGCCTCATCCATTGCCGGACCGCAGATCCGTAACGTCGCTACCTACGGTGGAAATATTTGCAACGGTGCCACCAGCGCAGATTCTGCCACGCCAACGCTAATTTATGACGCGAAACTGGAGCTCCACTCCCCACGCGGTGTTCGTTTCGTCCCGATTAATGGCTTTCACACCGGGCCGGGCAAAGTGTCTCTTGAGCATGACGAAATCCTTGTCGCCTTTCATTTTCCGCCACAGCCGAAAGAACACGCGGGCAGCGCGCATTTTAAATATGCCATGCGCGACGCAATGGATATTTCAACAATTGGCTGCGCCGCACATTGCCGACTGGATAACGGCAATTTCAGCGAATTACGCCTGGCATTTGGTGTTGCCGCGCCAACGCCGATTCGCTGCCAACATGCCGAACAGACTGCACAAAATGCGCCATTAAACCTGCAAACGCTGGAAGCCATCAGCGAATCAGTCCTGCAAGATGTCGCCCCGCGTTCGTCATGGCGGGCCAGTAAAGAGTTTCGTCTGCATCTCATCCAGACGATGACCAAAAAAGTGATTAGCGAAGCCGTCGCCGCGGCGGGGGGGAAATTGCAATGAATCACAGCGAAACAATTACCATCGAATGCACCATTAACGGGATGCCTTTTCAGCTTCACGCCGCACCAGGCACGCCGCTCTCGGAATTACTCCGCGAACAAGGACTGCTAAGTGTCAAACAAGGGTGCTGCGTGGGTGAATGTGGTGCCTGTACGGTGCTGGTCGACGGCACTGCGATAGACAGTTGCTTATTCCTTGCGGCCTGGGCTGAAGGAAAAGAGATCCGCACGCTGGAAGGTGAAGCGAAAGGTGGAAAACTTTCTCATGTCCAACTGGCTTATGCGAAATCCGGCGCAGTGCAATGCGGGTTTTGTACGCCGGGCCTGATTATGGCTACCACGGCGATGCTGGCAAAACCACGCGAAAAACCATTAACCATTACGGAAATTCGTCGTGGACTGGCGGGAAATCTTTGTCGCTGCACGGGGTATCAGATGATTGTAAATACAGTTCTGGATTGCGAGAAAACGAAGTAAAAGGATATCCGGCCTGAATTCAGGCCGGATTCTCAGAGGTTATGTGTTTAACAACTCATATTTCTTAATCTTGCGATAGAGCGTAGCAATGCCGATGCCCAGTTCATCAGCAACTTCCTTCTTGCTGTTATGACGTGAAAGCGCCTCGCGGATCATTTGCTTTTCCATCTCCTCCAGCGCCGTGCCGCCCGCATCATCGAGTGACAGGTGCGCCTCACTGACCTCTGTTACATCACTTTGCTCCGTTGTGCCATTATTCAGCAGATTTGGCGGCAATAGCGTGCTGTCGATAACTTCACCTGAAGGAACAACGTTAACCAGATATTCCATCAAATTGCTTAACTCGCGCAGGTTTCCGGGCCAACGATGCTTACGCAATATTTCGACGACATCAGGAGCAATGCCAGGATAAACCGATCCCAGACGACGGGTATGCAGATGTAAAAAGTAATGCACCAGTAATTCAATATCTTCCTGACGTTCACGCAGCGGTGGAAGAGTTATCGGGATAACATTAAGTCGGTAGAAGAGATCTTCGCGGAATTTACCTTCGGCAATGAACTGGGCCAAATTCTGATTAGTTGCAGAAATGATGCGGATGTCGACTTGTATTGGGCTACTGGCACCAATCGGCAGAATTTCACGCGCCTCAATAGCGCGCAGTAATTTAGCCTGCAACATTAATGGCATATCACCAATTTCATCGAGAAACAGCGTGCCCGTATTCGCCGCCTGAATCAACCCTGTTTTACCGTTGGCAGAAGCGCCAGTAAATGCGCCTTTAACATAACCGAACAGTTCGCTCTCCAGAAGCTGTTCCGGAATCGCGGCACAGTTGATAGCAATAAAGGGTTTATTCCGTCTTCCGCTCAACTTATGGATTGCACGGGCGACGACTTCTTTACCCGTGCCGCTTTCACCAACCACCATAACGCTGGATGGGCTGGGTGCAATACGGCTAATGAGTCGTTTTAATTGCCGCATAACACGGCACTCGCCAACCAATTGTTCAATATGCGGTTCATCAGATGCATTTGCTACAGAAAAACTGGTATGCGATTGGTGAAACGCCATTAAAAATAGTTGTCGGCCCTGGATGTTATGCAACTGACCAATGATTAATTCACTTTTATCATCCCACGAAACAATATGTTGCATATGACCATGGGTAAAATTACTCTCAAATGTTAATGGTCTGAAACGAACAGGTTTTCCAATAATATTATTTTGTACAACACCGAGTGTTTTTAAAGCTGTCTGATTAACAAACTGAACACGATTATCAGCATCAACCACTAACACGCCCTGATCCATATTATCGATCATGGTCGCGAATATTTTACTGATGTTATCTCCTGGTCCCTGATCCTCCAGAAGTTTAGAAACAAAAATGGTGGATATATGGCGAACGTAATCGGAAAATTCGCGTAAATTATCACTGATATGTTCTTGTTGCTCGTGGGTAACGGCAATCAAACTTATCACCCCAACACAACGATCCTGTAAAATGACAGGCGTACCCAGAAATGCTTTTTCGCGGCAATTTTCTTTACTATCGCAACCTTCACAAAGGGGATCGAAGCGAGACTGTGTCACAACTTTTTCAGTTTTCGTTTCCAGGACGTGGCGGAGCAGGCGTGAGTTGCCGCTCAACTGGCGGCCAAGAAACTTCCCATACGCGCCCGTTCCGGCGACGCGACACAAGTTTTCATCAACGATCTCAACCTCAAGCTGCAAAACGCTGGCAAGCATTCTGGCAAAACGCTGAATTGTCGGTTGAATTTGCATCAATACTGACTGCGTAGTCGCAAGCTCCATAGCTTTACCTTCCAGACTTACTTAAAAGTCGATCATTGAAGACGTTGATGGTTCACAGATCATGATGATATTAACTCAGGCGAAATTGGCTTTGATAAAAACATAAGATTTTTATCACTTTCTAATAAAATTATGGAAGAGATATCACATTTCTATATCAATATGAGAATTACAGCGGCAAGTTTATCAAACTGAAGAGAGATAGCCTGCCTCTTTATCTTATTTCTGATACTTAGCAGCAAATAAATAACGTGATAAAAAAAGCCAAACGTTTTCGTATTTTACAAACAACCGGAAACTGGCATCAATATGTGATCAACCCCACACATTATCCGTCAAATTAGCCTTTCGCAGCCGCGTGGATAATTCTGGCACACTTATTGTTAGTCCCAGGTATAGCTGTGAAAACACCAATCACTTTGGCACGTCACAGTGAAATAAACCACTTTGCCTGTCATTCCACTATCGGGACTTTATGATGAAAACTGTTAATGAGCTGATTAAGGATATCAATTCGCTGACCTCTCACCTGCATGAAAAAGATTTTTTGTTAACGTGGGAACAGACGCCAGACGAACTGAAACAAGTACTGGACGTTGCCGCCGCGTTAAAAGCACTGCGTGCTGAAAACATCTCAACCAAAGTCTTTAATAGTGGATTAGGTATTTCCGTATTCCGCGACAACTCCACCCGTACCCGCTTCTCTTATGCTTCCGCGCTTAACCTGCTCGGCCTTGCACAACAAGATCTTGACGAAGGTAAATCACAAATCGCTCACGGCGAAACCGTGCGTGAAACCGCCAATATGATCTCCTTCTGCGCTGACGCTATCGGTATTCGCGACGATATGTATCTGGGCGCAGGCAACGCCTATATGCGTGAAGTTGGCGCTGCACTTGATGACGGCTACAAGCAGGGTGTGCTGCCGCAGCGTCCGGCTTTAGTGAACCTGCAATGCGATATTGACCACCCGACTCAGTCTATGGCTGATCTGGCATGGTTACGTGAACACTTTGGTTCACTGGAAAACCTGAAAGGTAAAAAAATCGCCATGACCTGGGCCTACTCCCCAAGCTATGGCAAACCGCTCTCTGTACCACAAGGCATCATCGGTCTGATGACCCGCTTCGGTATGGATGTCACCCTGGCCCATCCGGAAGGCTACGACCTGATCCCGGATGTCGTTGAAGTTGCTAAAAACAATGCTAAAGCCTCCGGTGGTAGCTTCCGTCAGGTCACCAGCATGGAAGAAGCCTTCAAAGACGCAGACATCGTTTATCCGAAGTCATGGGCACCTTACAAAGTGATGGAAGAGCGTACTGAATTGCTGCGTGCGAACGATCACGAAGGCTTAAAAGCACTGGAAAAACAGTGTCTGGCACAGAACGCGCAACACAAAGACTGGCATTGTACTGAAGAGATGATGGAACTGACCCGTGATGGCGAAGCCCTGTACATGCACTGCCTGCCAGCTGATATCAGCGGCGTATCCTGCAAAGAAGGTGAAGTGACTGAAGGCGTATTCGAAAAATACCGTATCGCTACCTACAAAGAAGCCAGCTGGAAGCCTTATATCATCGCCGCGATGATCCTGTCCCGTAAATACGCCAAACCAGGTGCACTGCTCGAGCAACTGCTGAAAGAAGCGCAAGAACGCGTGAAATAACCCCTCGGGCCGATCAGCTGGTCGGCCCTCTATTTCCAGAGGCCAAAAGGATAGGATATGTCCGTTTTCTCATTGAAGATTGATATCGCCGATAACAAATTTTTCAACGGCGAAACATCACCGCTTTTTTCGCAAAGCCAGGCAAAACTGGCACGCCAGTTCCACCAGAAAATTGCTGGTTATCACCCAACACCGCTTTGTGCGCTGGACGATCTCGCAAACCTGTTTGGTGTAAAGAAAATTCTCGTCAAAGACGAATCAAAACGATTCGGTCTGAACGCCTTCAAAATGCTCGGCGGTGCGTACGCCATCGCTCAATTATTGTGTGAAAAATATCATCTTGATATCGAAACGCTGTCATTTGAGCACTTGAAAAATGCCATCGGCGAAAAAATGACTTTCGCGACTACCACCGACGGCAACCACGGGCGCGGTGTGGCATGGGCAGCACAGCAACTCGGACAGAATGCGGTGATTTACATGCCGAAAGGTTCTGCTCAGGAACGCGTTGACGCCATTCTAAACCTCGGTGCCGAGTGCATCGTCACGGATATGAACTATGACGATACCGTTCGCCTGACCATGCAACACGCGCAGCAGCACGGCTGGGAAGTGGTACAGGACACGGCATGGGAAGGTTACACCAAAATCCCAACCTGGATCATGCAAGGCTACGCAACACTGGCGGATGAAGCCGTCGAGCAAATGCGTGAAATGGGCGTCACCCCGACACACGTTCTGCTGCAAGCCGGTGTCGGTGCAATGGCCGGTGGTGTGCTGGGTTATCTGGTCGACGTCTATAGCCCGCAAAATCTGCACAGCATTATTGTTGAACCTGACAAAGCTGACTGTATTTATCGCTCCGGCGTCAAAGGCGACATCGTCAACGTTGGCGGTGATATGGCCACCATCATGGCGGGCCTGGCCTGCGGCGAACCTAACCCGCTGGGCTGGGAAATCCTACGTAACTGCGCCACCCAATTCATCTCCTGCCAGGACAGCGTTGCCGCATTAGGTATGCGCGTGCTGGGTAATCCGTATGGCAACGACCCGCGCATCATCTCCGGTGAATCCGGCGCTGTCGGTTTGGGCGTTCTCGCAGCGGTTCATTATCACCCGCAACGTCAAAGCCTGATGGAAAAACTGGCGCTGAACAAAGATGCCGTGGTGCTGGTTATCAGCACTGAAGGCGACACCGACGTGAAGCACTACCGCGAAGTTGTCTGGGAAGGCAAACACGCTGTAGCACCTTAATCACCCTATTGGAACTGCTCCCTGCAAAACGGGGAGTAAAAAATCTGGAGAAAAATAATGGCTAAGAATATTCCATTCAAACTGATTCTTGAAAAAGCAAAAGATTACCAGGCAGACATGACTCGCTTCCTACGCGATATGGTTGCTATTCCCAGTGAAAGCTGCGACGAGAAACGCGTAGTACATCGTATTAAAGAAGAGATGGAAAAAGTCGGCTTCGATAAAGTTGAAATCGACCCAATGGGCAATGTTCTCGGTTATATCGGCCACGGCCCGCGTCTGGTGGCAATGGACGCTCATATCGATACAGTCGGCATTGGCAACATCAAAAACTGGGACTTCGATCCGTATGAAGGCATGGAAACCGACGAGCTGATCGGTGGTCGTGGTACTTCCGACCAGGAAGGCGGCATGGCGTCTATGGTATATGCCGGTAAAATCATTAAAGACCTCGGTCTGGAAGATGAATATACCCTGCTGGTTACCGGTACTGTGCAGGAAGAAGACTGCGACGGTCTGTGCTGGCAATACATTATTGAACAATCCGGCATTCGCCCGGAATTTGTAGTCAGTACCGAACCAACCGACTGCCAGGTATACCGTGGTCAACGCGGTCGTATGGAAATTCGCATTGATGTTCAGGGTGTTAGCTGCCACGGTTCGGCACCAGAACGTGGTGATAACGCCATTTTCAAAATGGGTCCAATTCTTGGCGAATTACAAGAACTCTCCCAACGTCTGGGTTATGACGAATTCCTCGGCAAAGGCACCCTCACCGTTTCTGAAATTTTCTTCACCTCCCCAAGCCGTTGCGCTGTCGCAGACAGCTGCGCAGTTTCAATCGACCGTCGTCTGACCTGGGGCGAAACCTGGGAAGGCGCGCTGGACGAGATCCGCGCTCTACCTGCAGTACAGAAAGCTAACGCGGTTGTTTCTATGTACAACTACGACCGCCCATCCTGGACTGGCCTGGTTTACCCAACCGAATGCTACTTCCCGACCTGGAAAGTGGAAGAAGATCACTTCACCGTTAAAGCACTGGTGAATGCTTATGAAGGGCTGTTTGGTAAAGCGCCTGTCGTTGATAAGTGGACCTTCTCGACTAATGGCGTATCCATCATGGGTCGCCACGGCATTCCGGTCATCGGTTTTGGCCCTGGTAAAGAACCTGAAGCGCACGCGCCAAACGAAAAAACCTGGAAATCTCACCTGGTAACTTGTGCCGCTATGTACGCTGCAATCCCATTAAGCTGGCTGGCAACCGAATAATTACTCTTCACTTATTCCCCCTCCGGTTTACCGGAGGGTTTTTGGAGTTTGCTATGCGCGTATTGATAAAAAACGGCATTGTTGTTAATGCAGATGGACAGGCGAAGCAGGATTTGCTGATTGAAAGCGGGATTGTTCGCCAGTTGGGTACCGATATTTCGCCGCAACTCCCTTGCGAAGAAATTGATGCCTCTGGCTGTTACGTTTTCCCTGGCGGCGTGGATGTCCATACGCATTTCAATATTGATGTCGGCATCGCGCGCAGTTGTGATGATTTTTTTACCGGTACCCGCGCTGCTGCGTGTGGCGGTACAACAACCATTATTGACCATATGGGATTTGGCCCAAATGGCTGCCGGTTACGCCATCAACTGGAAGTTTATCGCGGTTATGCCGCCCACAAAGCAGTCATCGACTACAGCTTTCACGGTGTCATTCAACATATTAATCACGCTATCCTCGACGAAATTCCGATGATGGTTGAGGAAGGACTGAGCAGTTTTAAACTCTATTTAACCTATCAATATAAACTCAACGATGATGAAGTGTTGCAGGCATTACGCCGCTTGCATGAGTCCGGCGCGCTGACCACCGTACACCCGGAAAATGACGCAGCTATCGCCAGCAAGCGGGCGGAGTTTATCGCCGCAGGGTTAACCGCGCCGCGTTATCATGCCTTGAGTCGACCTCTGGAATGCGAAGCGGAAGCCATCGCCCGCATGATTAACCTGGCACAAATTGCCGGTAACGCCCCGCTCTATATTGTGCACCTGTCTAACGGCTTAGGTCTGGATTATCTGCGTCTTGCCCGTGCGAATCACCAGCCAGTCTGGGTTGAAACCTGCCCACAATATCTCCTGTTGGACGAACGCAGTTACGATACAGAAGATGGTATGAAGTTCATTCTTAGCCCACCGCTGCGTAACGTACGCGAGCAGGACAAACTGTGGTGTGGCATCAGCGATGGTGCGATTGACGTGGTGGCAACCGATCACTGCACCTTCTCGATGGCTCAACGCCTGCAAATTTCTAAAGGCGATTTCAGCCGCTGCCCAAATGGCTTACCCGGTGTGGAGAACCGCATGCAACTGCTGTTCTCCAGTGGCGTGATGACGGGACGTATCTCACCGGAGCGTTTTGTTGAGTTAACCAGTGCAATGCCCGCCAGGCTGTTTGGCCTGTGGCCACAAAAAGGATTATTAGCGCCCGGTTCCGATGGCGACGTGGTGATTATAGACCCACGTCAGAGCCAACAAATTCAGCATCGCCATCTCCACGACAACGCCGACTACTCGCCCTGGGAGGGGTTTACCTGTCAGGGCGCGATTGTCAGAACATTATCCCGTGGTGAAACGATTTTCTGCGACGGCACCTTTACAGGCAAAGCCGGGCGAGGTCGTTTCCTGCGACGCAAACCGTTTGTCCCTCCCGTGCTCTAACCACTGCCAGGGATCTATACACAATCAAGAATGATGAGTGAGGAAAAATGAGTAAGAAAATTGTTCTCGCCCTGGGCGGGAATGCGCTGGGCGATGACCTGGCTGGGCAAATGAAAGCGGTAAAAATTACTTCTCAGGCAATTGTTGATTTAATTGCCCAGGGACATGAGGTCATCGTCACTCATGGCAACGGGCCACAGGTGGGCATGATTAACCAGGCCTTTGAAGCTGCAGCAAAAACTGAAGCGCACTCGCCAATGCTGCCGATGTCTGTCTGTGTTGCCTTAAGCCAGGGTTATATTGGTTACGATCTACAAAACGCCTTAAGAGAAGAACTGCTTTCTCGTGGCATTAATAAACCTGTAGCAACGCTGGTTACCCAGGTCGAAGTCGATGCTAACGATCCGGCATTCCTCAACCCGACCAAGCCGATTGGTTCGTTCTTTACCGAGCAAGAAGCAGAGCTACTGACAAAACAGGGTTACACTCTGAAAGAAGATGCGGGTCGCGGCTATCGTCGTGTCGTTGCTTCGCCAAAACCGGTTGATATCATTGAAAAAGAAACGGTTAAAGCTCTGGTAGATGCCGGACAGGTGGTGATCACCGTTGGCGGTGGTGGTATCCCTGTTATTCGTGAAGGTAACCATCTGCGTGGTGCCAGCGCGGTTATCGATAAAGACTGGGCCAGTGCCCGTTTAGCAGAAATGATCGATGCCGATATGCTGATCATTCTGACTGCGGTAGAAAAAGTGGCCATTAACTTCGGAAAAGAGAATGAACAGTGGCTCGATCGCCTGTCGTTAAGTGATGCTGAACGCTTTATCGAAGAAGGTCATTTTGCGAAAGGTTCTATGCTGCCTAAAGTGGAAGCTGCCGCCTCGTTTGCTCGCTCTCGCGCAGGTCGTGAAGCACTGATTACCGTATTGAGCAAAGCGAAAGAAGGGATTGAAGGCAAAACCGGAACGGTGATTTGTCAGTAATTTAAAGGCCGGATGGGTAATACCATCCGGCCATTTTCATTTAAGCCACTTCCAGCACTTCTTTTGTCGCTTTAACGCCCTGATGCATCAACATCATTAACGCCTCAAGTACGCCGCCGCCAATCGCCCGGGCTTTATCAGAAACGCTGGTGAAATCAGCCGTTTCACCACGAGGATCGATATCACCAATTTTAAAACCACCGACCACGGCCAGTCCGTCGTTCAACAAGCCACGCACCATCCCCGTCAACGGTGCTTTAATTTCATGCTCACCAATCCAGGCAATGACATCGCCCTCTTTCACCAGATCGCCTAATTTCACGTTGGATCGCATAATGCCTGCAGCAGGAGCGCGGATCACTCGTCGGGTGGTATGCCCCATAATATTGCCGGGAACACCGGTATTCTCCTGCGCACAACCTGAGTAAATCACCTGACCGAGCCAGTGCCCGCGATTTGTTTCAATTACCGCATGACAATCCTTCCCTGCAGTAAAGCCCGGCCCAAGCGCGATTGTTACTGGTGCCATATCTGCCCGCGTTCCCAAATTCTGTTTCGCCAGAATAGCGTCCACCACGCAAAGCGGTTTCAGTTCATCAAGCAATGAACAGGTGGGATCTACCATCACAGGGATGAATCCGCGTTCGGTAAGTTTCATCGCTTCCGCAGAGCTGGTTGCCAGGCGGGCGGTGACGCCTTCGACCGTCATTTCGCCATCGAACACGGCCTGGGCAAACGCCACGGTACAACGAATCACTGTCGGTTTTTCCACTTCCAACATGATCACTTTAAAACCCGCATGATACAGACGTAGCGCTACACCACTGGCGATATCCCCCGCACCGCGAATCACCACCAGCTGGTGTCCGGAAGGATGAGAAGGCTTCATCATCAGCCCACCCGGCGCGTTATTTTTCACCTGTAATATTTCTGCCAGCACGCTGATGGCGATCTCCTGCGGCGTTTCCGCACCTATGTTGTAACCAACGGGCGCATGTAAACGGGCAATATGTTCTTCAGCCACGCCTTTCTCACGCAATTGGCGCAGGAAAAGCTGAACCTTGCGGCGACTTGCCAGCAACCCCAGCCATGCAATGGGTTGTTCAATGAGTTTGTCGAGGGCTTCACGATCCTGATTATTCGTGGCAATCAGGACAAAATTATCAGGGCGAATATCCAGTGCTTCCACTGCCGCACCAAACGACTCAGCATGGAGAAGCGTGGTTGATGGTGGGAATAGTTCAGGATTGAGGCTTTCGCGATAAATATCAGCAACGGCGATATCAAATCCTAATAGCGCCGCACTCTGGGCTATCGCCCGGTTGACATGCCCCGCACCAATCAACACCAGACGTGGACGCATACCATGGACGCTGATAAATACTGACATTGCACCTCCACAATCTGACCCGACAGCATCCGCACCGTTACGAGCCATACGTCCATGGAATAATCGCGGCTTACGTTCCTGCAATGCCTGAAGCGACTCTTCAATCACCTTCCGCTCAACCATTCCGCCACCAATTGTACCGACGATAGAACCATCGGCGCGCACTAACATTTGTGCAGAATGGCGGGGGGTTGAGCCTCGGCTATCAACAATTTGCGCCATCGCAAACGGACAATTTTGCTCTTCGAGTTTTGCAGCCTCTGTGAAAATATTCATACCAACCTCAATGGATATCCTTTCAGTAACCCGGAATACCCGGGCCGCTAATTCACAAATCTGCGCGCGATTGCAGGATGTTCTTGTATATCGCCCAGCCAGATTGCCTCTACGTTGTGTTGTTGCAGCGGTTGAAGGAGCTCGCTTTGCGCAATCGCATTCTCACATTGAGAAAAACGGTTAATGAACCAGACTCGCCGACAACCTTGTGGTACGTTTTTAAACGCTCCCTGAGGGTGGCGAACCAGCGCAACGAGATCGCTCAGTTGCAAGGGTGCATCAGGTGTTAACCCCGTAATATCAGCAAACTGCGACCAGCGATGGACATTTTCTGTGCTCACTTTCTCACCCAAAATATGTCCTCCCATCACAGCAATCACGCAGCAACTGCTTTTAGGTATGCAAGGTTCGTGCTCATCAGGCGCTTTTAACGGCATTCCACGCGAGCCATCTGCCTCAATGAGAATTACGTCACACTCTGGTCGTTGTACCAGTGCATCAATCGCTTCTGGCGTAAATCCCTGCACTTTTCCCTGGTTCGCTTTCCAGCTGTGAAAACAAAATGAAATGGGGGATATAAAAGACGCATGAGGAAGCATGGCGGGATCACGACAGAAAACCACGGGCCAGTGAGATGTTGGCATAAACATATGTGTCGTCGTAGTGATTAATACACGCCTGCCGCTCGCCTGGAACAGTTCTGCCAGCCAAAAAAGCAAGCTGGTTTTCCCCCCAGCACCAACAATAGAAATCACAGTGGGACGTTTCTGCGCGCCTAAATCAATGAATAATGCCGATGGGTCAATTATACTTTTCACGCGTCTTTATGGACCTCTCTGGGATAAATTACCCTCAACGTAATCCATCAGGAAGTAACGCAATTATCAGGCGTTATTAGCTCCTGTAAATAATGGAATCACTATGTCAGCCATCGACTGTATAATTACCGCCGCAGGATTATCATCAAGAATGGGGCAATGGAAAATGATGTTACCCTGGCAACAGGGAACAATTCTTGATACAAGTATCAAAAATGCGTTGCAGTTTTGTAGCCGAATTATTTTAGTCACCGGCTATCGTGGTAATGAACTGCACGAACGTTATGCGAACCAGAGCAATATCACTATTATCCACAACCCAGATTATGCGCAGGGTTTACTGACATCAGTAAAGGCCGCAGTACCCGCGGTGCAAACAGAACATTGTTTTCTCACCCACGGAGATATGCCAACCCTCACCATCGATATTTTTAGAAAAATCTGGTCGTTACGAAATGATGGCGCAATACTGCCACTCCATAATGGCATCCCCGGCCATCCGATTTTAGTGTCAAAACCATGCCTGATGCAGGCAATCCAGCGACCCAATGTCACCAATATGCGTCAGGCACTCCTTATGGGAGAACATTATTCCGTCGAAATAGAAAATGCAGAAATAATTTTAGATATTGATACTCCGGACGACTTTATTACAGCGAAGAAAAGGTATACTGAAATTTAGAAAACGTAGTTAAACGATTGCGTTCAAATATCTAATCCCTCCAGCACTCTTTATCATAATGATAAGGAATCACTGATTTTGAGAAAAGAGAAAAAGTGATAAATGGGCTGGCAATAATAATTTTCAGGAGTGATTTTAATTCTCATTTGGCACCTGTGAGTTCATTCACAAAAAGCCATTAAGTTTCGAGCCGCCTCACATTTTTTTATATTTCCCGCCAAACCTGGCAAGAGTGGTGCGATTGTTGCTCTATCCCCCTAAACCACCGGATTTCTCAACACCGGTCACTCAATGATATCTGTATAAGCTAAGGAGAGGGTTATGGGGGATATTATGCGTCCCATTCCGTTTGAGGAACTTTTGACGCGCATATTTGATGAATACCAACAACAACGCTCAATCTTTGGTATTCCCGAGCAACAGTTTTACTCACCCGTAAAAGGTAAAACTGTTAGCGTCTTCGGTGAAACCTGTGCCACTCCCGTCGGCCCTGCCGCTGGCCCGCACACGCAACTTGCGCAAAACATCGTCACCTCCTGGCTGACTGGCGGACGCTTCATCGAACTAAAAACCGTCCAAATTCTTGACCGCCTGGAGCTGGAAAAGCCCTGTATCGATGCCGAAGACGAGTGCTTTAACACCGAATGGTCTACCGAATTTACCCTGCTTAAAGCCTGGGATGAATACCTCAAAGCCTGGTTTGCCCTGCACCTTCTCGAAGCGATGTTCCAGCCTTCTGATTCCGGTAAATCGTTCATCTTTAATATGAGCGTCGGTTACAACCTCGAAGGTATTAAGCAACCGCCGATGCAGCAGTTCATCGACAATATGATGGACGCATCTGACCATCCGAAATTCGCTCAATACCGCGATGCACTTAATAAGCTACTCCAGAATGAGGCATTTTTAGCCCGCCACGGATTGCAGGAAAAACGCGAAAGCTTGCAAGCCTTACCCGCTCGCATCCCCACCAGCATGGTACAAGGGGTTACCCTCTCCACCATGCACGGCTGTCCTCCGCATGAAATCGAAGCCATTTGCCGCTACATGCTGGAAGAAAAAGGGCTCAACACCTTTGTGAAACTCAACCCGACCTTACTGGGGTACGCGCGTGTTCGTGAGATCCTCGATGTCTGCGGTTTCGGTTACATCGGCTTAAAAGAAGAGTCATTTGATCACGACCTCAAGCTGACGCAAGCACTGGAAATGCTGGAACGCCTGATGGCACTGGCAAAAGAAAAATCACTCGGCTTTGGCGTAAAACTGACTAACACTCTCGGCACCATCAACAATAAAGGCGCATTGCCCGGTGAAGAGATGTATATGTCAGGCCGTGCGCTGTTCCCGCTCTCCATCAACGTTGCAGCAGTTCTCTCTCGCGCCTTTGACGGCAAACTGCCCATTTCTTATTCCGGTGGTGCCAGTCAGCTGACTATCCGCGATATTTTTGATACTGGTATTCGCCCTATTACTATGGCAACCGACCTGCTGAAACCTGGCGGCTATCTGCGCTTAAGTGCCTGCATGCGCGAGCTGGAAGGCTCAGATGCCTGGGAGCTTAACCACGTTGACGTCGAACGACTGAACAGACTGGCAGCAGACGCGTTAACCATGGAATACACCCAGAAACACTGGAAGCCAGAAGAGCGTATTGAAGTGGCTGAAGACCTGCCGCTGACCGATTGCTACGTTGCCCCCTGTGTTACTGCCTGCGCTATCAAGCAAGATATTCCGGAATACATCCGTCTGCTTGGCGAACACCGCTATGCCGACGCGCTGGAACTCATCTATCAACGCAACGCCCTGCCCGCCATTACCGGTCATATTTGCGATCACCAGTGCCAATACAACTGTACCCGCCTGGATTACGACAGTGCGCTGAATATCCGCGAACTGAAAAAAGTCGCGCTGGAAAAAGGTTGGGATGAATATAAGCAACGCTGGCACAAACCAGCCGGTTCTGGTTCACGCCATCCGGTTGCCGTGATTGGTGCAGGTCCGGCGGGTCTGGCAGCAGGTTACTTCCTTGCCAGAGCGGGCCATCCGGTTACGCTGTTTGAACGCGAAGCCAATGCGGGCGGCGTGGTGAAAAATATCATTCCTCAGTTCCGTATTCCTGCAGAGTTAATTCAGCACGATATCGATTTTGTTGCCGCTCACGGCGTAAAATTTGAGTATGGCTGCTCACCCGATTTGACCGTTGAACAGTTAAAAAATCAGGGCTTCCACTATGTTCTGATTGCCACCGGCACTGATAAAAATAGCGGTGTGAAACTGGCGGGCGACAACCAAAATGTCTGGAAATCACTCCCCTTCCTGCGTGAATACAACAAGGGCACAGCGCTCAAGCTGGGCAAACATGTGGTCGTTGTCGGGGCGGGTAACACGGCAATGGACTGCGCTCGTGCGGCGTTACGCGTTCCAGGCGTAGAAAAAGCAACGGTCGTTTACCGTCGTTCACTGCAAGAGATGCCAGCATGGCGCGAAGAGTATGAAGAAGCGTTGCACGACGGCGTGGAGTTCCGTTTCCTGAATAATCCGGAACGTTTCGATGCTGATGGCACCTTAACCTTGCGCGTTATGTCGCTTGGCGAACCTGATGAGAAAGGTCGTCGCCGTCCGGTTGAAACCAACGAAACAGTAACACTGCATGTAGACAGCCTGATCACCGCCATTGGTGAACAGCAGGATACTGAAGCCCTGAATGCGATGGGCGTGCCGCTGGACAAAAACGGCTGGCCAGACGTCGACCATAATGGCGAAACGCGTCTGAGTGACGTCTTTATGATCGGCGACGTACAGCGCGGACCATCCTCCATTGTCGCTGCTGTCGGAACCGCGCGTCGGGCGACCGATGCCATCCTGAGTCGGGAAAATATCCGTTCCCACCAGAACGATAAATACTGGAATAACGTCAATCCGGCGGAAATCTATCAACGTAAAGGCGATATCTCTGTCACTCTGGTGAACAGTGACGATCGTGATGCGTTTGTCGCGCAGGAAGCCGCTCGCTGCCTTGAATGTAACTACGTTTGCAGCAAGTGTGTGGATGTCTGCCCGAACCGCGCCAACGTATCCATTGCGGTCCCAGGCTTCCAGAACCGTTTCCAGACGCTGCACCTCGACGCTTACTGTAACGAATGTGGCAACTGCGCCCAATTCTGCCCGTGGAACGGTAAACCGTACAAAGACAAAATCACCGTCTTCAGCCTGTCGCAAGACTTTGATAACAGCAGCAACCCAGGCTTCCTTGTGGAAGATTGCCGGGTACGCGTACGTCTGAATAACCAAAGCTGGGTGTTAAACATCGACAGCGAAGGTCAGTTCAACAACGTACCACCGGAGCTGAACGATATGTGCCGCATCATTAGCCATGTCCACCAGCATCATCATTATCTGCTGGGCCGCGTGGAGGTGTAATCATGTTGATTCTGAAGAATGTCACCGCAGTGCAGTTACACCCGGCGAAAGTGCAGGAAGGCGTTGATATCGCCATCGAAAATGATGTGATTGTCGCTATCGACGATGCCCTGACGCAACGCTATCCCGATGCCAGCTACAAAGAGATGCATGGTCGGATTGTGATGCCGGGAATTGTCTGCTCGCACAACCATTTTTACTCGGGGCTGTCCCGCGGAATTATGGCAAACATCGCCCCCTGCCCGGATTTCATCTCAACGCTGAAAAATCTCTGGTGGCGACTCGATCGCGCCCTTGATGAAGAGTCGCTCTATTACAGCGGACTGATTTGTTCCCTGGAAGCAATTAAGAGCGGATGTACATCGGTTATCGATCACCATGCCTCTCCAGCCTATATCGGCGGGTCGCTCTCCACATTGCGCGACGCATTTTTAAAAGTTGGCCTGCGCGCGATGACCTGTTTTGAAACTACTGACCGTAACAGCGGCATCAAAGAGTTGCAGGAAGGTGTAGAAGAAAACATCCGCTTCGCCCGTCAGATTGATGAGGCGAAGAAAGCAGCAACCGAGCCGTATCTGGTGGAAGCACATATCGGCGCTCACGCGCCGTTTACCGTACCGGATGCCGGTCTGGAGATGCTGCGTGAAGCCGTGAAAAGCACAGGTCGTGGTTTGCATATTCACGCTGCGGAAGACCTTTACGACGTTTCCTACAGTCACCATTGGTACGGCAAAGACCTGCTGGCACGACTGGCGCAATTCGATCTCATCGACAGCAAAACGCTGGTCGCTCATGGGCTGTACTTGTCGAAAGATGACATCGCCCTACTCAATCAGCGCGATGCGTTCCTGGTGCATAACGCCCGTTCAAACATGAACAACCATGTCGGCTACAACCATCACCTTAGCGACATCCGCAATCTGGCGTTGGGAACGGACGGCATTGGTTCGGACATGTTTGAAGAGATGAAATTTGCCTTCTTTAAACATCGCGATGCGGGTGGCCCGCTGTGGCCTGACAGTTTTGCCAAAGCACTGGCTAACGGCAACGAACTGATGAGCCGCAACTTTGGCGCGAAATTTGGGCTTCTGGAAGCCGGTTACAAAGCCGATTTAACCATTTGCGATTACAACTCGCCAACGCCGCTGCTGGCAGACAATATCGCCGGGCATATCGCTTTCGGTATGGGCTCAGGCAGCGTTCACAGCGTGATGGTCAATGGTGTGATGGTCTATGAAGACCGTCAGTTTAACTTCGATTGCGATTCCATTTATGCGCAAGCCAGAAAAGCCGCTGCCAGTATGTGGCGTCGGATGGATGCGCTGGCATAAATAACAGCTCCCCTCTTCTTTCAGAGAAGAGGGGAAATTAAGGAAAGACGATGATTGAACAATTTTTCAGACCCGACTCTGTCGAACAAGCGCTGGAACTGAAGCGCCGCTACCAGGATGAAGCCGTCTGGTTCGCCGGGGGCAGCAAACTCAACGCTACACCAACCCGTACCGATAAAAAGATTGCCATTTCCTTGCAGGATCTGGAGCTGGACTGGATTGACTGGGATAACGGTGCACTACGAATTGGCGCAATGTCTCGCTTGCAGCCACTGCGTGATGCGCGATTTATTCCTGCAGCACTGTGTGAAGCCCTCGGTTTTGTTTACTCACGCCATGTTCGTAATCAGTCGACCATTGGTGGTGAAATCGCCGCCCGGCAGGAAGAGTCGGTGCTGCTTCCCGTCCTGCTGGCACTGGATGCTGAACTGGTTTTTGGCAACGGCGAAACGCTGTCAATCGAGGACTACCTGGCCTGCCCATGCGATCGCCTGTTAACCGAAATTATCATTAAAGATCCGTATCGCACCTGTGCGACTCGCAAAATTAGCCGTTCTCAGGCAGGTTTAACCGTCGTGACGGCAGCCGTTGCAATAACAGACCACGACGGTATGCGAATTGCGCTGGATGGCGTAGCCAGTAAAGCACTGCGTCTGCATGATGTTGAAACTCAAAATCTGGAAGGCAATGCACTTGAACAGGCTGTCGCCAACGCCATTTTCCCGCAGGAAGATTTGCGGGGCAGCGTGGCCTATAAACGCTATATCACGGGAGTTCTGGTAGCCGACCTGTATGCCGACTGCCAACAGGCTGGGGAGGAAGCCGTATGATCATCCACTTTACTTTAAATGGCGCGCCTCAGGAGCTAACCGTTAATCCAGGCGAAAACGTGCAAAAGCTGTTGTTTAACATGGGAATGCACTCTGTACGCAACAGTGATGATGGTTTTGGGTTTGCCGGTTCTGACGCAATTATCTTTAACGGTAATATCGTTAACGCGTCCTTGCTTATCGCCGCACAGTTAGAGAAGGCAGATATTCGTACCGCAGAATCTCTGGGCAAATGGAATGAGTTAAGTCTGGTTCAACAGGCCATGGTTGATGTTGGCGTGGTGCAGTCTGGTTATAACGATCCAGCTGCGGCTCTGATTATCACCGATCTTCTCGATCGCATCGACGCACCTACCCGCGAAGAGATCGACGACGCACTCTCAGGTCTGTTTAGCCGCGATGCTGGCTGGCAGCAATACTATCAGGTCATTGAACTGGCGGTTGCACGTAAAAATAATCCGCAGGCCACCATTGATATCGCTCCGACTTTCCGTGACGACCTTGAAGTCATTGGCAAGCATTATCCTAAAACTGATGCCGCGAAAATGGTGCAGGCGAAACCCTGCTATGTTGAAGATCGAGTAACGGCTGACGCCTGCGTCATTAAAATGTTACGTAGCCCACACGCTCACGCACTGATTACTCATCTGGATGTCAGCAAAGCTGAAGCCTTACCGGGCGTCGTTCACGTTATTACTCACCTGAATTGCCCGGATATTTACTATACCCCGGGTGGTCAGAGCGCACCGGAACCGTCACCGCTTGACCGCCGAATGTTCGGCAAGAAAATGCGTCACGTCGGCGATCGCGTTGCTGCGGTAGTAGCCGAAAATGAAGACATTGCGCTCGAAGCACTGAAGCTCATCGACGTTGAATATGAAGTGCTTAAGCCGGTAATGTCGATTGACGAGGCAATGGCGGAAGATGCGCCTGTCGTGCACGATGAACCGGTGGTGTATGTTGCTGGTGCGCCAGATACTCTGGAAGATGATAACAGCCATGCAGCCCAGCGCGGCGAGCATATGATCATCAACTTCCCGATCGGTTCTCGCCCACGCAAAAATATCGCTGCCAGTATTCATGGTCATATTGGCGATATGGACAAAGGCTTTGCCGATGCCGATGTGATCATTGAGCGAACCTATAACTCAACGCAGGCGCAGCAGTGCCCGACTGAAACACATATCTGCTTTACCCGTATGGACGGCGATCGTCTGGTGATCCACGCCTCCACCCAGGTACCATGGCACTTACGCCGCCAGGTCGCGCGCCTCGTGGGCATGAAACAACATAAAGTTCATGTCATTAAAGAACGTGTAGGCGGCGGTTTTGGTTCCAAACAGGACATCCTGCTGGAAGAAGTGTGCGCCTGGGCAACCTGCGTGACCGGGCGTCCGGTACTGTTCCGCTACACCCGTGAAGAAGAGTTTATTGCTAACACCTCTCGTCACGTCGCGAAAGTCACCGTCAAACTGGGCGCGAAAAAAGATGGTCGCCTGACGGCAGTGAAGATGGATTTCCGCGCCAACACGGGTCCTTACGGTAACCACTCACTCACCGTACCGTGTAACGGACCGGCGCTGTCGCTGCCGTTATATCCATGCGATAACGTCGATTTTCAGGTCACCACCTACTACAGCAACATTTGCCCAAATGGTGCTTATCAGGGTTATGGCGCACCGAAAGGTAACTTCGCTATCACCATGGCATTAGCGGAACTGGCTGAACAGTTACAGATCGACCAACTGGAAATTATCGAACGTAACCGGGTACACGAAGGGCAAGAGCTGAAAATTCTCGGTGCAATCGGTGAAGGTAAAGCGCCGACCTCCGTTCCTTCCGCCGCCAGCTGCGCACTGGAAGAGATCCTGCGTCAGGGTCGCGAGATGATCCAATGGTCTTCACCAAAACCGCAAAATGGTGACTGGCACATCGGTCGCGGCGTCGCCATTATCATGCAGAAATCGGGTATCCCGGATATCGATCAGGCTAACTGCATGATCAAACTGGAATCGGATGGCACCTTTATCGTTCATTCCGGTGGTGCGGATATTGGTACTGGTCTGGATACTGTGGTGACCAAACTGGCAGCAGAAGTGCTGCACTGCCCACCGCAGGACGTGCATGTTATCTCCGGTGATACCGATCATGCACTGTTTGATAAAGGCGCATATGCCTCGTCCGGTACTTGCTTCTCGGGTAACGCTGCGCGTTTGGCAGCGGAAAATCTGCGGGAGAAAATCCTGTTCCACGGCGCGCAAATATTGGGTGAGCCAGTGGCAGATGTTCAACTAGCAACGCCGGGCGTCGTTCGCGGCAAGAAAGGCGAAGTTAGTTTCGGAGAGATAGCCCATAAAGGCGAAACCGGCACCGGCTTTGGTTCACTGGTGGGAACTGGCAGTTATATCACACCTGATTTCGCCTTCCCGTATGGCGCAAACTTCGCTGAAGTTGCCGTCAACACGCGTACGGGTGAAATCCGCCTGGATAAATTCTACGCCTTGCTGGACTGCGGTACACCGGTCAATCCAGAGTTAGCGTTGGGACAAATCTACGGTGCCACTCTGCGAGCTATCGGCCACAGTATGAGCGAAGAGATCATTTATGACGCCGAAGGTCACCCGTTAACGCGTGATTTACGCAGTTACGGCGCACCGAAAATTGGTGACATTCCGCGTGATTTCCGCGCTGTGCTGGTGCCGAGCGACGATAAAGTCGGCCCATTCGGGGCGAAATCGATCTCGGAAATCGGTGTAAATGGCGCAGCTCCGGCGATTGCTACCGCAATTCACGATGCCTGCGGCATCTGGTTACGCGAATGGCATTTCACACCGGAGAAAATACTCACCGCGCTGGAAAAAATATAAGTAATAAATGGCCGCTTCGGCGGCCTGTTTCTCTGTTTGAACGATGACTAAATAGTGACTGCGAAAATGAGATAAGCCGTTCTCAAGGCGTCCTGCGCCCCAAATTCGTGGGAATTTATTTTACTAATTCAGATGATCAAATTTACTTTAAAAGGAGTGAAGGGATGTCTGATATAAACCATGCAGGTTCTGACCTTATATTTGAACTGGAGGATCGCCCTCCCTTTCATCAGGCTCTCGTAGGTGCCATTACCCATCTGTTGGCAATTTTCGTTCCGATGGTAACCCCCGCGTTAATCGTGGGTGCGGCCTTACAGCTTTCCGCTGAAACAACTGCCTATCTTGTTTCTATGGCGATGATCGCCTCTGGTATTGGTACCTGGTTACAAGTAAACCGCTACGGCATCGTCGGTTCTGGTTTACTTTCAATTCAGTCAGTCAATTTTTCATTTGTTACGGTCATGATTGCGCTGGGCAGCAGCATGAAAAGCGACGGTTTTCACGAAGAGTTAATCATGTCGTCGCTCCTCGGCGTCTCCTTCGTTGGCGCATTTCTGGTTGTCGGCTCTTCTTTTATCCTGCCCTATTTACGTCGGGTTATTACGCCTACCGTCAGCGGCATTGTGGTGCTGATGATCGGCTTAAGCCTGATTAAAGTCGGCATTATTGATTTTGGTGGAGGATTTGCAGCCAAAAGCAGCGGTACGTTCGGCAATTACGAACATCTCGGCGTTGGTTTATTGGTTTTGATTGTGGTGATCGGCTTTAACTGCTGTCGCAGTCCGTTGCTACGCATGGGAGGGATCGCCATTGGGCTATGTGTCGGCTATATCGCATCGTTATGCCTGGGCATGGTGGATTTCAGCAGTATGCACAATTTGCCGTTAATCACCATCCCGCATCCGTTCAAATACGGCTTTAGTTTTAGCTTCCATCAGTTCCTGGTGGTTGGCACGATTTATCTGCTTAGCGTGCTGGAAGCTGTCGGCGATATCACCGCCACAGCAATGGTTTCCCGCCGCCCCATTCAGGGGGAAGAGTATCAGTCCCGACTGAAAGGCGGCGTGCTGGCAGATGGTCTGGTTTCTGTTATCGCCTCCGCTGTCGGTTCATTACCATTAACCACGTTTGCGCAAAATAATGGGGTTATTCAGATGACTGGCGTCGCTTCACGTTATGTCGGGCGAACCATCGCGGTAATGCTGGTTATCCTCGGCTTATTTCCGATGATTGGCGGCTTCTTCACGACCATTCCCTCAGCAGTTCTGGGAGGCGCAATGACGTTGATGTTTTCCATGATTGCCATCGCAGGGATTCGCATCATCATCACCAACGGTTTAAAGCGCCGTGAAACGCTTATTGTTGCCACTTCTTTAGGTTTAGGGCTTGGTGTCTCCTACGATCCCGAAATTTTTAAAATATTGCCAGCCTCTATTTATGTATTAGTTGAAAACCCTATTTGTGCTGGCGGGTTAACTGCGATTTTATTAAATATTATCCTCCCTGGTGGCTACCGACAGGAAAACGTTCTGCCTGGTATTACCTCAGCGGAAGAGATGGATTAACAGTAAAGGAGTCAATGATGTCAGGAGAACACACGTTAAAAGCGGTACGAGGCAGTTTTATTGATGTCACCCGTACGGTCGATAACCCGGAAGAAATTGCCTCTGCGCTGCGGTTTATTGAGGATGGTTTATTGCTCATTAAACAGGGAAAAGTGGAATGGTTTGGCGAATGGGAAGACGGAAAGCATCAAATTCCTGACACCATTCGCGTGCGCGACTATCGCGGCAAACTGATAGTACCGGGCTTTGTCGATACACATATCCATTATCCGCAAAGTGAAATGGTGGGGGCCTATGGTGAACAATTGCTGGAGTGGTTGAATAAACACACCTTCCCTACTGAACGTCGTTATGAGGATTTAGAGTACGCCCGCGAGATGTCGGCGTTCTTCATCAAGCAGCTTTTACGTAACGGAACCACCACGGCGCTGGTGTTTGGCACTGTTCATCCACAATCCGTTGATGCGCTGTTTGAAGCCGCCAGTCATATCAATATGCGTATGATTGCCGGTAAAGTTATGATGGACCGAAACGCACCGGATTATCTGCTCGACACTGCCGAAAGCAGCTATCACCAAAGCAAAGAACTGATTGAACGCTGGCACAAAAATGGTCGTCTGTTGTATGCGATTACGCCACGCTTCGCCCCTACCTCATCTCCTGAACAGATGGCGATGGCGCAACGCCTGAAAGAAGAATATCCGGATACATGGGTACATACCCATCTCTGTGAAAACAAAGATGAAATTGCCTGGGTGAAATCGCTTTATCCTGACCATGATGGTTATCTTGATGTTTACCATCAGTACGGCCTGACCGGTAAAAATTGTGTCTTTGCTCACTGCGTCCATCTCGAAGAAAAAGAGTGGGATCGTCTCAGCGAAACCAAATCCAGCATTGCTTTCTGTCCGACCTCCAACCTTTACCTCGGCAGCGGCTTATTCAACTTGAAAAAAGCATGGCAGAAGAAAGTCAAAGTGGGCATGGGAACAGATATCGGTGCCGGAACAACTTTTAACATGCTGCAAACGCTGAACGAAGCCTACAAGGTATTGCAATTACAAGGCTATCGCCTCTCGGCATATGAAGCGTTTTACCTGGCCACGCTCGGCGGAGCGAAATCTCTGGGCCTTGACGATTTGATTGGCAACTTTTTACCTGGCAAAGAGGCTGATTTCGTGGTGATGGAACCCACTGCCACTCCGCTACAGCAGCTGCGCTATGACAACTCTGTTTCTTTAGTCGACAAATTGTTCGTGATGATGACGTTGGGCGATGACCGTTCGATCTACCGCACCTACGTTGATGGTCGTCTGGTGTACGAACGCAACTAATAATAAAACTTTAACATCCTCGTGAGGACATCATTATGTCTGGAGACATCCTACAAACACCGGACGCACCAAAGCCACAGGGCGCGCTGGATAATTATTTTAAAATTACCGCTCGTGGCAGTACCGTTCGTCAGGAAGTACTGGCTGGCTTAACGACCTTTCTGGCCATGGTTTATTCCGTTATCGTCGTTCCGGGAATGCTGGGCAAAGCAGGTTTTCCTCCCGCAGCTGTGTTTGTTGCCACCTGTCTGGTCGCGGGCTTCGGCTCGTTGCTGATGGGGTTATGGGCCAATTTGCCAATGGCGATTGGTTGCGCTATTTCCTTGACGGCGTTTACCGCATTCAGTCTGGTACTCGGGCAACAAATTAGCGTTCCTGTCGCACTGGGCGCAGTCTTTCTGATGGGCGTCATCTTCACCGCTATTTCCGTAACCGGTGTGCGTACCTGGATCTTACGTAATTTGCCGATGGGGATCGCTCACGGTACAGGTATCGGTATCGGCCTGTTTCTGCTGCTGATTGCTGCTAACGGTGTGGGAATGGTTATCAAAAACCCGATTGAAGGCTTGCCAGTGGCGCTCGGTGCCTTTACCTCCTTCCCGGTGATGATGAGCTTACTGGGGCTGGCGGTCATCTTCGGTCTGGAAAAGTGCCGCGTACCCGGCGGGATCTTGTTGGTGATTATTGCAATTTCGATCATCGGCTTAATCTTTGACCCAGCGGTGAAGTACCACGGTCTGGTGGCGATGCCAAGCCTGACTGGCGAAGATGGTAAGTCTCTGATTTTCAGCCTCGATATTATGGGCGCACTCCAGCCAACTGTACTTCCGAGTGTACTGGCATTGGTGATGACCGCAGTGTTCGACGCCACTGGCACCATCCGTGCCGTCGCCGGTCAGGCGAATTTGTTGGATAAAGACAACCAGATCATCAACGGCGGCAAAGCCCTGACCAGTGACTCAGTAAGTTCAATATTCTCCGGCCTGGTGGGCGCAGCGCCCGCGGCGGTTTATATCGAATCAGCGGCAGGAACCGCCGCCGGGGGGAAAACCGGTTTAACCGCAACCGTGGTTGGTGCGTTGTTCCTGATGATTCTGTTTTTATCACCGTTATCGTTTCTGATCCCCGGTTATGCCACAGCTCCCGCACTGATGTACGTGGGTTTGCTGATGTTAAGCAACGTCTCGAAGCTGGATTTCAACGATTTTATTGACGCAATGGCTGGCCTGGTGTGTGCCGTGTTCATCGTTCTGACTTGTAATATCGTTACCGGTATTATGCTGGGTTTTGTAACACTGGTAGTGGGCCGCGTCTTTGCACGCGAATGGCAAAAGCTGAATATTGGTACGGTGATCATTACTGCCGCACTGGTCGCGTTTTACGCGGGTGGTTGGGCTATCTAATAGATTCTCCGCGCCTTTCAACGCGGAGATTTCTTTCAGAGAGGATTCTCACTGCTGGCAACAATACGCTGCTGGCGGACTCGCCTGAGTTCTCTTTCAGTCAGCAACTGCAGCGCCTGTGTCGGGCAAGATTCAACGCAGGCTGGCCCCTCTTCCCGCTGTTCACAGAGATCGCATTTCACGATTTGTTGCCGGGTATCCCCCGGCAATGACTGAATGGTGATCATTCCAAACGGGCACGCACTGACGCAACTCTGACAGCCAATACAACGGGCAGAATTTGCCTGCACCACCTGCTCTCCCATCGTCAGCGCCCCCACGGGACAAGCGCCAACACAAGGGGCGTTTTCACACTGATGGCACATCACCGGCGCACTGATGCTATCCAGCCGTTGTACCTTCAGCCGGGGTAAAAAGATATCGGCATTCAACTCCTGTTCTGAAGGGTGAGCGACCACACAGGCCACTTCACAAGTACGGCAGCCAATACAGTCAGCCGGATTAACGATAATTAACGATTTCATCACGATGCCTTCGTATCAAACAGAGTTAACATATCGCGCGCCGCCTGCCTTCCTGCGGCCATTGCAGTGACAACCAGATCCGCGCCATGAACTGCATCACCACCAGCAAAGACTTTTTTCAGATGCGTCTGGGTAGGTAAATACCCGACGTCGCCGGTTTGAATCAGGCCCCATTTATCGAGTTTAATTCCGCTGCCCTGCAACCACGGCATGGTATGTGCCTGGAAACCAAAGGCCATAATGAGAACATCGGCGGGCAATTCAAACTCTGAACCCGCAACCGGACGAGGACGACGGCGACCATCCGGCCCCGGCTCACCCATAGCGGTACGAATCAGGCCCACCGCAGTTAAGCGTCCATCTTCATCACAAGCGATATATTGCGGCTGAACATTGAACTGAAACTCAACACCTTCCTCGCGGGCATTGACCACCTCTTTGCGCGAGCCCGGCATACTGACTTCATCACGACGATACGCACAGGTCACGCTGGCGGCATTAAGGCGGATGGAAGTCCGCAAACAATCCATTGTCGTATCGCCACCGCCCAATACCACAACTCGCTTACCTTCCACATCCGTCAGCGGATACTCTGCAGACTCCGGCAATCCCATGAGCTGGCGGGTATGGGCGGTCAGGAACGGTAACGCCTGAATGACACCAGGCGCATCTTCATGCGGCAGATCTGCTCGCATCATCCCGTAAGTCCCCACGCCGAGGAAAACAGCATCATATTCCGCCGTTAATTCGTTGAAAGAGATATCGCGGCCAATTTCACAGTTGAGATGGAAATCGATTCCCATTGCGATGAATATCTCTCGCCGCTGGCTTAATACCGTTTTATCGAGTTTGAAAGGAGGAATGCCAAAAGTCAGCATACCGCCAATTTCTGGATGGCGATCAAAGACATCAACCTGAACTCCCGCGCGCGCCAGAATATCAGCACACCCTAATCCTGCAGGTCCAGCGCCAATCACCGCCACTTTTTCGCTACGGGGAACAACTTTGCTGACATCGGGACGCCAGCCCATCGCCAGCGCAGTATCGGTGATGTAGCGTTCCAGATTACCGATAGAGACTGCGCCAGAGTGATCTTTCAAAGTACATGCACCTTCACAAAGACGGTCCTGTGGACATACCCTGCCGCAGATTTCGGGTAAGGAACTGGTCTGGTGGCAAAGTTCTGCCGCTTCAATAATCTTTCCTTCCTGTACCAGACGGATGTAATCCGGAATAGCGTTATGCAGCGGACAATGCCAGTTGCAGTTAGCTTTTTCGGCACAATAAACACAGCGGTCACTCTCATAAGTCGCTTGTTGTGGATCCAGCCCGCAATAGATTTCGCCAAAGTGGGTTTTCCGTTCACTCGCTGAAATTTTATCTGCGCCTTTACGCGAGTTAACGGGGAGCAACGCTGCACTGCGAGATGGCTGAGCGTCTGATGACGCTTTTCCTGCTGCCGTTTTGCGCTGGCGGGCCACCTTTATCTGCTGCAACCCTTTATCGTCCATCAGCCGTAACGCCTGTGTTGGGCAGACGTCAATACAGGCTTGCGTGCCGGAACTGCGCTGGTTACAAAGGTCGCATTTCTGTGCAATCGTATCGACCATCTCAACGACGCCAAAGGGGCAAGCGATTGCGCATCTTTTACAACCAATACATTTTTGCTCGTCCAGTTGTACGCTATCGGACTGGAAAGTCAGAGCATTAACCGGACAAGCCGTAACGCAAGGGGCATTGTTGCAGTGATGGCAGGCCACCGGATTCGCAGCCTGGCCTTTCCCTACAACGTGGATACGCGGTCGAAAGTCACTGTGACTCAGCGGCCAGTTTTCTTGATTATGTGCCACCGCACAGGCAATTTCACAAGCATGGCAGCCTATACATTCCGCAGCTTCAGCAGCGATAAACTTATTCATTTGCATCCCTTTCATTTAATGAGTTATGTCTTCTCAAATTTCGCGATGCAATAAACGGGCATATATTAGGTAGCATGACCGTTTTAATTATAATTTTGCAACTGAGTTCAAATTATTGCCCCTCAATCTATGCCGCTTTCATTATTTCAACATTGCCGATCAAAAGAATGCTATCCAGATAAAAACGATTAAATGCGAGAGTGCGACATGCCAGAATGATTAATGAAATATCAATATGAGAAAATTACAGATAATTCCATTGTCAGGTTCTCTTCTCATAATCGTGGTTTAACCACGATTATGTGATTGCCTCCGCAATTCCTGTCTCTAACTCCCCTTCCTCGCAAAAACTGGCACTCCACGAGCATGTGTTTAGACAGTTTCATGAACATAAACGGTTGCTTTTTACTCTGGCGGGCGAAAGGAGAAACACTGATGAGCGCCATAGATTCCCAACTTCCCTCATCTTCTGGGCAAGACCGCCCAACTGATGAGGTTGACCGCATATTATCACCAGGAAAGCTGATCATACTCGGTCTGCAACACGTCCTTGTCATGTACGCAGGTGCAGTCGCTGTTCCTCTTATGATTGGTGACCGACTCGGCCTATCAAAAGAAGCTATTGCGATGCTCATTAGCTCGGATCTCTTTTGCTGCGGGATCGTCACATTATTGCAATGTATCGGTATCGGCCGCTTTATGGGGATCCGCCTGCCGGTGATTATGTCGGTGACCTTCGCCGCTGTAACACCAATGATAGCCATTGGTATGAACCCGGATATCGGCCTGCTGGGGATATTCGGTGCCACTATCGCCGCGGGTTTTATCACCACATTATTAGCGCCACTTATCGGTCGCTTGATGCCTTTATTCCCGCCACTGGTTACCGGTGTGGTTATTACTTCTATCGGGCTTAGCATCATTCAGGTGGGTATTGACTGGGCCGCCGGAGGTAAAGGGAATCCGCAATATGGTAATCCCGTTTATTTAGGTATCTCCTTTGCCGTCTTAATTTTTATCTTGCTCATTACTCGCTATGCGAAAGGATTTATGTCCAACGTCGCCGTATTACTGGGGATTGTATTTGGTTTTTTACTTTCGTGGATGATGAATGAAGTCAATTTATCCGGGCTACATGATGCTTCATGGTTTGCGATTGTCACGCCGATGTCATTTGGTATGCCGATTTTCGATCCCGTTTCCATTCTGACCATGACTGCCGTGTTAATCATCGTGTTTATCGAGTCGATGGGGATGTTCCTGGCACTGGGTGAAATAGTCGGTCGTAAACTCTCTTCACACGATATTATTCGCGGGCTGCGTGTCGATGGTGTAGGGACAATGATAGGCGGAACGTTTAACAGCTTCCCCCACACGTCATTTTCTCAAAACGTTGGCCTGGTTAGCGTGACGCGCGTTCATAGCCGCTGGGTGTGCATTGCTTCCGGTATCATTTTGATCCTGTTCGGCATGGTGCCCAAAATGGCGGTGCTGGTGGCCTCGATTCCGCAATTTGTGCTGGGCGGCGCGGGGCTGGTGATGTTCGGCATGGTACTGGCGACAGGGATTCGAATTCTGTCGCGCTGTAACTACACCACTAACCGTTACAACCTCTATATTGTGGCGATCAGTCTCGGTGTTGGCATGACGCCAACGCTCTCTCACGATTTCTTTTCTAAGTTACCGGCCGTACTGCAACCGTTGCTGCATAGCGGCATTATGCTCGCAACCCTTAGCGCCGTTGTGCTGAACGTCTTCTTTAATGGCTACCAGCATCATGCTGACCTGGTGAAGGAATCCGTCTCTGATAAAGATTTAAAAGTCAGGACAGTACGTATGTGGCTTCTGATGCGCAAGCTGAAGAAAAATGAGCATGGAGAATAATATGAATCTTTTAATGCGCGCTATATTCAGTCTGCTGTTGCTTTTTACTCTCTCTATTCCTGTCATTTCTGATTGTGTTGCAATGGCCATTGAAAGTCGCTTCAAATATATGATGCTGCTTTTTTAAATGGTTTTTACCTGTCGACATCCGCTCAAAATGGGCGGTTGTCGATAAACGCTCACTTGGTTAATCATTTCACTATTCTATTATCTATAATGATGAGTGATCAGAATTACATGTGAGATATTATGCAAACGGAACACGTCATTTTATTGAATGCACAGGGAGTTCCCACGGGTACGCTGGAAAAGTATGCCGCACACACGGCAGACACCCTCTTACATCTCGCGTTTTCCAGTTGGCTGTTTAATGCCAAAGGGCAATTATTAGTTACCCGCCGCGCCCTTAGCAAAAAAGCATGGCCTGGCGTGTGGACTAACTCGGTTTGTGGGCACCCACAACTGGGAGAAAGCAACGAAGAGGCGGTGATCCGCCGTTGCCATTATGAGCTTGGCGTAGAAATTACGCCTCCTGAATCTATCTATCCTGACTTTCGCTACCGCGCCACCGATCCGAATGGCATTGTGGAAAATGAAGTGTGTCCGGTATTTGCCGCACGCACGACCAGTGCGTTACAGATCAACGATGATGAAGTGATGGATTATCAATGGTGTGATTTAGCAGCGGTTTTACGCGGTATTGATGCTACGCCGTGGGCGTTCAGTCCGTGGATGGTGATGCAGGCGACAAATCGCGAAGCCAGAAAACGATTATCTGCATTTACCCAGCTTAAATAAAAAACCCCGACGGTTGCCGGGGTTGTGAGCATAACGTAATGCTTATTTTACCGGACGCATCGCCGGGAACAGAATAACGTCGCGGATGGTATGGCTGTTGGTGAACAGCATTACCATACGGTCGATACCAATTCCCAGACCTGCTGTCGGCGGTAAGCCATGTTCCAGTGCGGTGACATAATCTTCGTCGTAGAACATCGCTTCGTCGTCACCTGCATCTTTCGCGGCAACCTGATCCAGGAAGCGCTGCGCCTGATCTTCCGCGTCATTCAGCTCGCTAAAGCCGTTACCGATTTCACGCCCACCAATGAAGAACTCAAAGCGGTCTGTGATTTCCGGGTTAACGTCGTTACGACGCGCCAGAGGAGAAACTTCTGCCGGATATTCAGTAATGAAGGTCGGCTGGATCAGATGTGCTTCTGCCACTTCTTCGAAGATCTCGGTAACGATACGGCCCAGACCCCAGCTTTTCTCAACGTGGATGCCGATAGATTCAGCAATCGCTTTCGCAGAGTCGAAGTTGTCCAGATCCGCCATGTCAGTTTCCGGGCGATATTTCTTGATCGCTTCACGCATGGTCAGTTTTTCGAACGGTTTACCGAAGTCCAGCGTTACGTCGCCGTAGGTCACTTCCGTCTTACCGAGAATATCCTGTGCCAGAGTACGGAACAGCGATTCGGTCAGCTCGATCAGATCTTTGTAATCTGCGTAAGCCATATAGAGTTCCATCATGGTGAACTCTGGGTTATGACGTACGGAAATACCTTCGTTACGGAAGTTACGGTTGATTTCGAATACACGCTCGAAGCCACCGACCACCAGACGCTTGAGGTACAGTTCCGGCGCGATACGCAGGTACATGTCGAGATCCAGCGCGTTATGGTGGGTGATGAACGGACGCGCAGCGGCACCGCCAGGGATCACCTGCATCATCGGCGTTTCAACTTCCATAAAGCCGCGGTTCACCATGAACTGGCGAATACCAGAGAGGATCTGCGAGCGCACTTTAAAGGTGTTACGGGATTCATCGTTAGAGATGAGATCCAAATAACGCTGACGATAGCGCGCTTCCTGATCCTGCAAGCCGTGGAATTTATCCGGCAGCGGACGCAGTGCTTTGGTCAGTAGACGCAGCTCGGTACAGTGGATAGACAGTTCGCCGGTTTTGGTTTTGAACAGTTTACCTTTCGCGCCGAGGATGTCGCCGAGGTCCCATTTTTTGAACTGCTCGTTGTAAACGCCTTCCGGCAGATCGTCACGGGCAACGTACAGCTGAATGCGGCCCCCCACGTCCTGCAGGGTAACGAAAGACGCTTTACCCATAATACGACGGGTCATCATGCGGCCGGCAACGGCGACTTCGATGTTCAGCGCTTCCAGTTCTTCGTTCTCTTTACCGTCGAATTCTGCGTGCAATTGGTCAGAGGTATGATCGCGACGGAAATCGTTCGGGAAGGCAATCCCCTGCTCGCGCAGGTTCGCCAGCTTCTCACGACGCGTTTTCAGTTCATTGTTAAGATCGACTACCGCGTCAGCGCCCTGTGCGTGTTGTTCAGACATGTTGGTTCCTCATAACCCTGCTTTCAAACTTGCTTCGATAAATTGATCCAGGCTGCCGTCCAGCACGGCCTGCGTGTTGCGGGTTTCTACCCCGGTACGCAGATCTTTAATGCGGGAGTCATCAAGGACATAAGAACGAATCTGGCTACCCCAGCCGATGTCGGATTTATTGTCTTCCATCGCCTGTTTCTCGGCATTTTTCTTCTGCATCTCCAGCTCATAAAGCTTCGCTTTCATCTGCTTCATGGCCTGGTCTTTGTTCTTGTGCTGGGAACGGTCGTTCTGGCATTGGGTCACGATCCCGGTTGGGATGTGAGTAATACGCACCGCAGATTCGGTACGGTTAACGTGCTGACCGCCCGCGCCAGATGCGCGATAAACGTCGATGCGCAGATCCGCCGGATTGATTTCGATATCGATATCATCATCAACTTCCGGGTAAACAAACGCGGAGCTGAACGACGTGTGGCGACGACCGCCGGAGTCAAACGGGCTCTTACGCACCAGGCGGTGAACGCCGGTTTCTGTACGCAGCCAGCCATAAGCGTAATCGCCGGAGATTTTGATCGTCACGGATTTAATACCCGCCACTTCACCTTCCGACTCTTCGATGATTTCAGTTTTGAAACCACGCGATTCAGCCCAGCGCAGATACATACGCTCAAGCATGCTCGCCCAGTCCTGTGCTTCCGTACCGCCAGACCCCGCCTGAATATCGAGGTAGCAGTCGGCGCTGTCATATTCGCCAGAGAACATACGGCGGAACTCAAGCTGCGCCAGTTTTTCTTCCAGGGCGTCGAGTTCAGCAACGGCTTCGTTAAAGGTTTCTTCGTCGTCAGCTTCTACAGCCAGTTCCAGCAGACCAGAAACATCTTCCAGCCCCTGTTTCATTTGGTCGAGGGTGTCGACAACGGCTTCGAGGGAGGAACGCTCTTTACCCAGCGCCTGTGCGCGTTCGGGTTCGTTCCAGACATCCGGCTGTTCCAGCTCGGCGTTTACTTCTTCCAGACGCTCTTTCTTGGCGTCATAGTCAAAGATACCCCCTAAGAACGTCGGAGCGTTCCGTGAGGTCCTGAATGCGATTATTTACCGGATTAATTTCAAACATGGTCTGATTTCTTTTATTGAGCTAGTCAAAATGCGGTGATAAGAGCGGGATTGTACCCAATCCACGCTCTTTTTTATAGAGAAGATGACGCTAAATTGGCCAGATATTGTCGATGATAATTTGCAGGCTGCGGTTGCCGCGAAACTCGTTGATATCGAGCTTGTAAGCCAGTTGCACTTCGCGCACACCGTTATCCGGCCAGAGGGCGGTATCGACATTAAAAGCAATCCCGTCCAGCAGTGGACCGCCGCCGACCGGTTCGACCATCACCTTCAAATGACGTTCGCCCACCAGCCGCTGTTGCAGCAGACGAAAATGACCGTCAAACAGCGGCTCCGGGAACATCTGCCCCCACGGGCCAGCATCGCGCAACAGCTGCGCCACTTCCATGGTCATTTCGGCCGGACTTAACGGACCGTCCGACACCACTTCGCCTTGCAATAGCGAAGGGTCCAACCACTCCGTAACCAGTTCGCCAAACCGTTGTTGAAAGAGTTCGAATTTATCCTCTTCCAGCGACAAACCCGCCGCCATCGCATGACCGCCAAACTTGAGCATCATGCCGGGGTAGAGTGTGTCTAATCGCTCCAGCGCATCACGCATATGCAGCCCCTGAATGGAGCGACCGGAACCTTTCAGCGTACCATCACCAGCTGGCGCAAAGGCGATAACCGGACGGTGAAAACGCTCTTTGATACGCGATGCCAGAATGCCAACAACGCCCTGATGCCATTCGGGGTGATACATTGCCAGCCCACCTGGCAGCGTGTCGCGGCTACGTTCCAGCTTCTCGCACAGAGTGAGCGCTTCAACCTGCATTCCCTGTTCGATCTCTTTACGTGTTTGGTTTAGTGCATCGAGTTCATTCGCCAGCACACGCGCTTCGCCAATGTTGTCACACAACAACAGCGCCACGCCAACGGACATATCGTCCAGTCGTCCGGCAGCATTGAGACGTGGCCCCAGCGCAAAACCTAAATCGCTGGCGGCGAGTTTTTGTGGATCGCGATTGGCCACTTCCAGCAGCGCTTTAATCCCCGGACGGCACTTTCCGGCACGGATGCGACTCATCCCCTGCCAGGTCAGAATGCGATTATTAGCGTCCAGCGGCACGACGTCCGCCACTGTCCCCAACGCTACCAGATCCAGCAGTTCTGCCAGATTAGGAATTGCGATGCCGCGCTCATCAAACCAGCCCTGATCGCGCAAAAAGGTGCGCAGCGCCAGCATCAGATAAAACGCCACACCCACGCCTGCCAGTGATTTCGACGGGAAATTACAGTCGCGCAAGTTAGGGTTAATGATCGCTTCCGCTGCGGGTAATGTGTCGCCTGGCAAATGGTGATCGGTAACAATAACCGGAATGCCCAACGAACGAGCGTGTTCAACCCCCGCATGGGAGGAAATACCGTTATCCACCGTGACAATTAACTGCGCGCCACGGGCATGAGCCTGATCGACTACTTCCGGGCTTAAGCCGTAACCGTCTTCGAAACGGTTTGGAACCAGGTAGTCGATATTGCTGCAACCAAGCGAGCGCATCGCCAGCACGCTTAGAGCCGTGCTGGTGGCACCGTCGGCGTCGAAATCACCGACCACAATAATCCGCGTGCCTTCGCGAAAAGCGTTGTAAAGGATCTCAACGGCCTTTTCGACGCCGCTCAGTTGCTGCCAGGGCAGCATGCCTTTAACACTGCGTTCCAGTTCCTGCGCGCTACGCACACCCCGGCTGGCATATAAACGGCGCAGCAAGGGAGGCAATTCAGCGGGCAAGTCGGCCGTTTCATCGACTTCACGGCGACGAAGTTGTATCTGTTGTTTCACGCGAATTATTTACCGCTGGTCATTTTTTGGTGTTCGTCGAGGAATTCTTTCATGTCTTTCGGCGGCTGGTAACCCGGAACAAGTGTGCCATTGCTCAGCACAACTGCCGGAGTACCGCTAACGCCAAGCTGGACGCCAAGTGCGTAATGGTCGGCAATATCCACGTCGCAGCTGGCTGGTGCGACGCTTTTACCTGCCATCACATCATCAAACGCTTTGTTTTTATCTTTCGCACACCAGATAGCTTTCATTTCTTTCTCTGCATCGCTGTCCAGCCCCTGGCGCGGGAAAGCAAGATAACGCACGGTGATCCCCAGCGCGTTATAGTCTGCCATTTGTTCATGCAGTTTGTGGCAGTAACCACAGGTAATATCAGTAAACACGGTGATGACGTGTTTTTCCTGCGGCGCTTTATAAACGATCATCTCTTTTTCAAGCGCATTCAACTGCTTTAACAGCATCTTATTGGTGACATTGACCGGAGCCGTGCCACTAACGTCATACATTGGCCCCTGAATGATATGTTTACCATCATCGGTGATGTACAACACACCGCTGTTAGTCAGAACTGTCTTCATGCCAGCTACGGGCGCGGGCTGAATATCGCTGCTTTTGATGCCCATTTTGGCTAACGTTTGTTGAATTGCCGCGTCATCAGCCTGAACAAAGCCTGAAAACGCTGCCAACAAGGTAAATAACATAAAACCTTTCTTCATAAATTTTCCTGTTCTTTTCAGACATCACGCCCGCGGGTGATGCTGTTGATGAAGTTGTCGCAGACGCTCGGTAGCGACATGCGTATAAATTTGCGTGGTGGAGAGATCGCTGTGGCCCAGTAGCATCTGCACCACGCGTAAATCCGCACCATGATTTAATAAGTGAGTGGCAAAAGCGTGACGCAACACATGCGGTGACAGCTTTTCGCTGTCGATACCCGCCAGCACGGCATAATGTTTAATGCGGTGCCAGAAGGTCTGTCGCGTCATCTGCTGCGCACGCTGGCTGGGAAACAACACGTCAATTGACACACCATTCAACAGCCACGGACGCCCATGTTCCAGATAGGTTTCCAGCCAGTAAACCGCCTCTTCACCTAACGGCACCAGGCGCTCTTTGTTGCCTTTACCAATGACCCGCACCACGCCCTGACGCAGGCTGATATCACTCATTGTCAGCCCGACCAGTTCAGAGACACGCAGTCCGGTAGCATACAACACTTCAAGCATGGCTTTATCGCGTAGCTCCAGTGGCTGATCAATTAATGGTGCCTGTAATAAACGTTCGACCTGCGCTTCGCTTAAATCTTTTGGCAAACGCTGGGGCAATTTCGGTGAAGCGAGATGCGCACTGGGATCATCTTCACGAAACTTTTCGCGATAAAGATACTGGAACAATCGGCGCACTGCACTCAGCAAACGCGCTGAGCTGGTGGCTTTATACCCGCCCTCCAGCCGTTCTGCCAGTAATGCCTGCAAATCGTCACTTTGCGCCGTCGCCAGCGTCAACCCGCGGTGATGCAACCACTCCACCATCATTGACAGATCGCGACGGTAAGCGTTCAACGTATTTTCAGCCAGATTTTTTTCCAGCCACAGAGCATCAAGAAACTGCTCGATGCGTGCCAGATCCTGTTTCACTTGCGCCCCTTATGGTCACTCATTTGATCCATTATGCCTTATTGTGCCGTGACTAAAGCGATTCTGATACACTAGCCGCAAAAGCCACAGCAGAATCGAGAAGCTTACGTTATGAATATGGGTCTTTTTTACGGTTCCAGCACCTGTTACACCGAAATGGCGGCAGAAAAAATCCGCGATATTATCGGCCCAGAACTGGTGACCTTACATAACCTCAAGGACGACTCCCCGAAATTAATGGAGCAGTACGATGTGCTCATTCTGGGTATCCCGACCTGGGATTTTGGCGAAATCCAGGAAGACTGGGAAGCCGTCTGGGATCAGCTCGACGACCTGAACCTCGAAGGTAAAATTGTTGCGCTGTATGGGCTTGGCGATCAACTGGGATACGGCGAGTGGTTCCTCGATGCGCTCGGTATGCTGCATGACAAACTCTCGACCAAAGGCGTGAAGTTCGTCGGCTACTGGCCAACGGAAGGATATGAATTTACCAGCCCGAAACCGGTGATTGCTGACGGGCAACTGTTCGTGGGTCTGGCGCTGGATGAAACTAACCAGTATGACCTTAGCGACGAGCGTATTCAGAGCTGGTGCGAGCAAATCCTCAACGAAATGGCAGAGCATTACGCCTGATGTCACTGACGGCTTAGCACATATGCTTTGCCGTCATCTTTATCTTTGCGTCTCTTGTTGTAACAATATCCGCCGTAAATCCCGCCATTCGGCTTCGTCCATGCTGTCAGCTGCCAGCCATAAATGTTGCCGTTTTCCGCTGTCAGAACGTAAACGCAGCATCATGCCGCTCTTAATCATCCACGGCGCTTTGACGATGCTCCACTCCTGCCCTTGCCAACGCAAACGCCCGTCCATCAACAAGCGAATTTCCCCCTGGCGAGCATTAATGCGCCGCTGGCTGCGAACGCAATCAAACACCACCAGCGAAAGTAACACCATCCATAACGGGGTGTAACTGAGCGGCCAGGGCATGAGTAAAATAACAGCGGCAACCAGCCCATGAATCAGCAAGGAAAGCCACTGTGCGCGCCAGGAGACGCGCAAATCAGATTGCCACAGGACCACGTTCCCGGTTCCGTGTCTGAATGAGTCGGACCATCATTTCCAGTTCTGCATCGGCCGGTTTACCGTGATTCATCAGCCAGTTAAACAGGTCCGGATCGTCACATTCCAGCAGACGAATAAAGATGCGTTTTTCGTCATCGCTTAAGCTGTCGTACTCATGTTCGAAAAACGGCATGATTGAAATATCGAGTTCGCGCATACCACGGCGGCATGCCCAATGAATGCGGGCTTTGTTGTTAATGTCCATCTTCTTCCTGTCTCACGAAAATCCAGTACCCGGCTATTGTAACGTGTTTTTCGACTTCTTTTACGGGAATATCAGTAAACACAATCGCGATCGCGAAATTAATTCACAACAATTCAAGGGCTTCATTTTTTTGGAAGTCGCCTCGCAGAAGGCACAGATCGCGTAGTGAAAGCACTTGCATTGCCTCATAGCTCTTTTACCATTAGTTATTAATACGCCGTTAAGCAACTCAGGACTCTATTATGGCTTTTACACCTTTTCCTCCCCGTCAGCCTACGGCTTCTGCCCGTTTGCCACTGACGCTGATGACGCTTGATGACTGGGCGCTTGCCACTATTACTGGCGCGGACAGCGAAAAATATATGCAAGGCCAGGTGACAGCAGATGTCAGCCAGATGACTGAAGATCAGCACCTGCTCGCCGCCCATTGCGACGCCAAAGGTAAAATGTGGAGCAATTTACGTCTGTTCCGCGACGGCGATGGCTTTGCATGGATTGAACGGCGCAGCGTGCGTGAACCGCAGCTGACTGAACTGAAAAAATATGCGGTGTTCTCTAAAGTGACCATCGCGCCAGACGACGAGCGTGTGCTGCTTGGTGTTGCCGGTTTTCAGGCGCGCGCCGCGTTGGCAAATCTCTTTAGTGAACTACCTTCGAGAGAAAAACAGGTAGTCAAAGAAGGCGCGACCACGTTGCTATGGTTTGAACACCCGGCAGAACGTTTCCTGATCGTAACCGATGAAGCTACTGCCAATATGCTGACCGATAAACTGCGCGGTGAAGCGGAACTGAACAATAGCCAACAGTGGCTGGCATTAAACATTGAAGCGGGTTTTCCGGTGATTGATGCCGCCAACAGCGGGCAGTTTATCCCCCAGGCGACCAACCTCCAGGCGCTGGGCGGTATCAGCTTTAAGAAAGGCTGCTATACCGGACAAGAGATGGTGGCGCGAGCAAAATTCCGTGGTGCCAACAAACGCGCGCTCTGGTTGCTGAAGGGTAGCGCCAGCCGACTGCCGGAAGCTGGTGAAGACTTAGAGCTGAAAATGGGCGAGAACTGGCGTCGTACCGGTACGGTGCTGGCTGCGGTCAAACTGGAAGATGGTCAGGTTGTGGTGCAGGTTGTCATGAATAACGATATGGAACCGGACAGCATCTTCCGCGTGCGTGACGATGCGAATACATTGCGTATCGAGCCACTGCCATATTCGCTGGAAGAGTAAATCTCTGTATCGCATCAGGCATTTATCGCCTGATGCGACACTGGTGTGTCTTTTCAGGCCTACAAAGGCACGCCAATTACGCCTGCCCAATATACAAATAGATCGCCAGAAAGTGGCACACACTACCGCCGAGCACAAAGCCGTGCCAGATGGCATGATTGTATGGAATGCGCTTGCAGACGTAGAAAATCACCCCGAGCGAATAAACCACACCGCCTACCGCCAGTAAGGTAACGCTGCCCGCCGCGAGCTTAACTGCCATTTCATAAATTACCACCAGCGACAGCCAGCCCATCGCCAGATAGGTCACCAGAGATAAAATTTTGAATCGGTGCGCGATGGTCAGTTTAAACAGAATACCCAGCAATGCCAGGCTCCAGATAACAATCATCAACCCGCGCGCTAACGGAGAATCCAGCCCCACCAGCAAAAACGGCGTGTAGGTTCCGGCAATCAACAGATAAATGGCACAGTGGTCAAATTTCTTCAGCCACATTTTTGCCCGTTGATGGGGAATGGCGTGATAGAGCGTCGAAGCGAGGAACAGCAGGATCATACTGCCGCCATAGAGGCTGTAACTGGTTATCGCCGTGGCGCTGGCATTGAGATCCACCGCCTGAACCAGTAGCAACACCAGCCCAACGATACCAAACACCAGCCCAATGCCGTGACTGACGCTGTTGGCAATTTCCTCTGCCAGCGAATATCCCTGCTTAATGAGGGGCTTCTGAACCATAACTTACTCCGGAAAAACGTACACGCACATGTATACCTCTCCAGCGTAACTGAGAATAGTTCCAGTGAACACCTGTTAGCTAAAATAAATTCTGATTTGAGATTAATCTCCGAAAAATCATGAAATTAAATGCGAAATTTCAACTAACAGGCGTGAGTTCAATTTAAAGGCATTTAAATTCAATCACATAAAACTGTGTCTGGTCGGGATAGATGTCGGCAATGACCTTTTTCAGTTCAGTCAGGGTCATATTTTCCTGCTTTGCATGTTTTTCCGTCAGCGTATCCAGCGTTACGGTTGAGGTTGCGGTGACTTCAATCGTGCAAAAATAACCGTCATCTTCAAACCGTCCGACACGAAGCACATCACCCGTTTTGAAGTGCGATTCAGACTCGTCGCGGATGGTGATGGTTTTACGCCCAGCCAGAATGTCATCCTGGAAACGTTGAAAAAAAGTGATGTCGTTTGGCTGCATGGTAATATTTCCTGTAAGAATTGACTCATCTGGAGCCTATGATAGTGAAAAAACTCACCTTACCGAAAGATTTCTTATGGGGCGGCGCAGTTGCCGCTCATCAGGTCGAAGGCGGCTGGAACAAAGGCGGCAAAGGGCCGAGCATTTGTGACGTTTTGACCGGTGGCGCACACGGCGTGCCGCGCGAAATCACCAAAGAAGTTGTGCCTGGCAAATACTATCCAAACCATGAAGCCGTTGATTTTTATGGTCACTACAAGGAGGACATCAAGCTATTTGCCGAAATGGGCTTCAAATGTTTTCGTACTTCCATCGCCTGGACGCGCATTTTTCCAAAAGGCGATGAAGCTCAGCCAAACGAAGAAGGGCTGAAGTTCTACGATGATATGATCGATGAACTGCTGAAATACAACATCGAACCGGTGATCACCCTCTCCCACTTTGAAATGCCGCTGCATCTGGTGCAGCAATATGGTAGCTGGACCAACCGTAAAGTGGTTGATTTCTTTGTCCGTTTCGCGGAAGTGGTATTTGAACGCTATAAGCATAAAGTCAAATACTGGATGACCTTCAACGAAATTAACAACCAGCGTAACTGGCGTGCACCGCTGTTCGGTTACTGCTGCTCCGGCGTGGTGTATACCGAGCATGAAAACCCGGAAGAGACGATGTATCAGGTGCTGCATCACCAGTTTGTCGCCAGCGCCCTGGCGGTGAAAGCCGCGCATCGCATCAACCCGGAGATGAAAGTCGGTTGTATGCTGGCGATGGTGCCGCTCTATCCTTACTCCTGTAACCCGGACGATGTGATGTTTGCCCAGGAGTCGATGCGCGAACGTTACGTCTTTACCGATGTGCAGTTGCGTGGCTATTACCCGTCCTATGTGTTGAACGAGTGGGAACGCCGCGGATTTAACATCAAAATGGAAGACGGCGATCTGGATGTACTGCGCGAAGGCACCTGCGATTATCTCGGCTTCAGCTATTACATGACCAACGCGGTGAAGGCCGAAGGCGGCACCGGCGATGCGATCTCTGGTTTTGAAGGCAGCGTACCGAACCCGTATGTTAAAGCGTCTGACTGGGGCTGGCAGATTGATCCGGTTGGTCTGCGTTACGCGCTTTGCGAGCTGTATGAGCGTTACCAGAAGCCGCTGTTTATTGTCGAAAACGGTTTTGGCGCTTACGACAAAGTGGAAGATGATGGCAGCATCAATGACGATTACCGCATTGACTACCTGCGCGCCCATATTGAAGAGATGAAAAAAGCGGTGACTTACGATGGCGTGGACCTGATGGGCTACACGCCGTGGGGCTGCATCGACTGTGTGTCGTTCACCACCGGGCAGTACAGCAAACGCTACGGCTTTATCTATGTGAATAAACATGACGACGGTACTGGCGATATGTCGCGTTCACGTAAGAAGAGCTTTAACTGGTACAAAGAGGTGATTGCCAGCAACGGCGAGAATCTGTAATTAGCCGATGTGCCTGATGTGCTCCGCTCATCAGGCCTGGCACTCTTTTAATATATTGAGCTCGCAATATTTTATATTACGCCTCAGCCGAAACACACAAAGCGCACTTTATTAACAAGCGAAAAAGGCGCCGAAGCGCCTTTATAAGATAGTTGAATCAGTAAATTACTGGTATTCGCTAATCGGTACGCAGGAGCAGAACAGGTTACGGTCGCCGTAAACATCATCCAGACGTTTCACGGTCGGCCAGTATTTGTCTGCCACACCTGCCGGGAATACTGCAACTTCACGGCTGTACGGATGCGCCCACTCGGCGACCAGTTCGCTTTGAATGTGCGGCGCATTCACCAGCGGGTTATCTTCCAGCGGCCAGACACCGGCTTTCACCTGATCAATTTCTGCGCGGATAGCCAGCATCGCATCGATAAAGCGATCCAGTTCCACTTTGCTTTCAGATTCAGTCGGTTCAACCATCAGCGTACCCGCCACCGGGAACGACATGGTCGGCGCGTGGAAACCGTAGTCGATCAGGCGCTTGGCAATATCCAGCTCGCTGATGCCGGTTTCTTCTTTCAGCGGGCGAATATCGAGAATACATTCGTGCGCCACGCGACCGTCGCGACCGGTATACAGCACCGGGAAGGCATCCTGCAGACGGCTGGCAATATAGTTGGCGTTAAGAATTGCCACCTGGCTTGCTTTTTTCAGCCCTTCTGCGCCCATCATGCGGATGTACATCCAGCTGATTGGCAGGATAGAGGCACTACCGAACGGTGCCGCAGAAACCGCGCCCTGACGGGTTAACATGCCTTCGATTTGCACCACGCTATGACCCGGTACAAACGGAGCCAGATGCGCTTTCACACCGATCGGTCCCATACCCGGACCACCACCGCCATGCGGAATGCAGAAAGTTTTATGCAGGTTAAGGTGGGAAACGTCCGCACCAATAAAGCCCGGCGAGGTGATGCCAACCTGAGCGTTCATGTTCGCGCCATCAAGGTAAACCTGACCGCCGAACTGATGCACGACTTCACACACTTCACGGATCGTTTCTTCATACACGCCGTGGGTAGAAGGATAGGTCACCATGATACAGGAGAGGTTATCGCCCGCCTGTTCCGCTTTCGCGCGCAGATCAGTCAGATCGATGTTGCCGTTTTTATCACACGCCACAACCACCACCTGCATTCCTGCCATATGCGCGGAAGCCGGGTTAGTGCCGTGCGCAGAAGCCGGGATCAGGCAGATATCGCGATGCCCTTCGTTGCGGCTTTCATGATAATGACGAATCGCCAGCAGGCCCGCGTATTCGCCCTGTGCGCCAGAGTTCGGCTGCATACAAACGGCGTCGTAACCGGTCAGTTTCACCAGCCAGTCAGCCAGCTGCGCGATCATCTGCTGATAACCTTCAGCCTGTTCTGGCGGGCAGAACGGGTGCAGTTCGGCAAATTCCGGCCAGGTGATCGGGATCATCTCGGCGGCGGCGTTCAGTTTCATGGTGCAGGAACCCAGCGGGATCATCGCCTGATTCAGCGCCAGATCTTTACGCTCCAGCGAGTGCATATAGCGCATCATTTCGGTTTCGCTGTGGTAGCGATTAAACACCGGATGGGTGAGGATTTCGTCGTCGCGCAGCATCGCAGCCTGAATAGAGCGACTGTCGTGAGCCACGTCTTTGTCCAGTGTGTCGATGTCCAGCCCGTGGTTATCGCCCAACAGCACGCTGAAAAGCTGCATCACGTTTTCGCGCGTGGTTGTTTCATCAAGGGTGATCCCAACCGCGTTCAGAATATCGCTACGCAGGTTGATTTCAGCTGCTTCGGCACGCGCCAGCACGCCCGCTTTGTCGACCACTTCCACACACAAAGTATCGAAATAGTGCGCATGGCGCAGCTTCAGACCTTTTTGTTGCAGGCCCGCCGCCAGGATATCGGTCAGACGGTGGATGCGGTTAGCGATACGTTTCAGGCCAACCGGGCCGTGATAAACGGCATACAGGCTGGCGATGTTTGCCAGCAGTACCTGGGAAGTACAAATGTTGGAGTTCGCTTTCTCACGACGAATATGTTGCTCGCGAGTCTGCATCGCCATGCGCAGAGCGGTGTTGCCAGCTGCATCTTTCGATACACCGATAATACGGCCCGGCATTGAGCGTTTGTATTCGTCTTTCGCCGCAAAGAATGCCGCGTGTGGGCCACCGTAGCCCATCGGTACGCCAAAGCGTTGCGCCGAACCAAAAACAATATCCGCGCCCTGTTTACCTGGCGCAGTTAACAGCACCAGCGCCATAATATCGGCGGCAACGCTGACCACAATTTTGCGTGATTTCAGTTCGCTAATAAGCGCGGTGTAGTCGTGAATTTCACCAGTAGTGCCGACCTGCTGTAACAGCACGCCGAAAACGTCCTGATGGTCGAGCACTTTTTGCGCGTCATCGACAATCACTTCAAAACCAAAGGTTTCGGCACGAGTACGGACCACATCCAGCGTTTGCGGATGAACGTCAGAAGCAACAAAGAAGCGGTTGGCATTTTTCAGTTTGCTGACGCGTTTCGCCATCGCCATTGCTTCGGCGGCAGCGGTGGCTTCGTCAAGAAGAGAAGCAGAGGCCATATCCAGCCCGGTTAAATCCAGCGTTACCTGCTGGAAGTTGAGCAGTGCTTCAAGGCGGCCCTGGGAGACTTCAGGTTGATACGGAGTATACGCGGTATACCAGCCCGGATTTTCCAGCATGTTACGCAGGATAACCGGCGGTAGCTGCACGGCGGTGTAACCCATGCCGATGTAAGACGTGAAGCGTTTATTGCGACTGGCAATAGCCTTGAGTTCTGCCAGTGCGGCGTATTCGGTCGCCGGTGCGCCAACCTGCGGCGGAGTCGCAAGCTGAATATCTTTCGGCACAATCTGGCCGGTCAGCGCGTTTAACGATTGTGCGCCAACGGCATTCAGCATTTCTTGCTGTTGCGCGGCGTCCGGTCCGATATGGCGTTCAATAAAAGCGCCGCTGTTTTCAAGCTGGCTTAACGTCTGTGTCATGAGCGATGGTTCCTGAAACGTGCAGTGAATTGTGAACCTCTCTCCTTGCGAAGAGAGTGAGGGTGAGGCGTAAATTTCCTCACCCTGATCCTCTCCCGCAGAAGAGGAATAAAGCCGTTACTCGTCTTCTAACAATGCTTCGTATGCGGTTGCATCCAGCAGTGATTCCAGTTCGCTTTCATCGCTGGCTTTGATTTTGAAAATCCAGCCGCCTGCATACGGTTCGCTGTTCACCAGTTCCGGGGAATCGCTCAGTGCATCGTTTACCGCCACGATTTCACCGCTTACTGGCGCATAAATGTCTGACGCCGCTTTTACCGATTCGGCAACCGCGCAGTCATCGCCCGCGCTAACCGTTGCGCCCACTTCCGGTAGGTCAACAAACACCATATCGCCTAACAGCTCCTGAGCGTGTTCGGTGATGCCAACGGTGTAAGTGCCGTCGGCTTCTTTACGCAACCATTCGTGTTCTTTGCTGTATTTCAGTTCTGCTGGTATGTTGCTCATCAATCAATCTCCAAAAAAGTAAATCACGCGACGGCTTTGCCGTTACGCACAAAAACAGGTTTCGTCACTTTAACCGGCATTTCACGGTTGCGAATTTGCACAATCGCCGTTTCACCAATACCTTCCGGCACGCGCGCCAGCGCAATGCTATAACCCAGCGTTGGGGAGAAAGTACCGCTGGTGATAATGCCTTCATGCTGGTTGCCCTGCGCATCAGTAAAACGTACCGGCAGTTCATTACGCAGCACGCCTTTTTCGGTCATCACCAGACCAACCAGTTTTTCTGTGCCATGTTCACGCTGCGCTTCCAGAGCTTCACGACCGATAAAGTCACGATCTGCCGGTTCCCAGGCGATAGTCCAGCCCATATTGGCGGCTAAAGGAGAAATAGTTTCGTCCATCTCCTGGCTATACAAATTCATGCCCGCTTCCAGACGCAGCGTGTCACGCGCGCCCAGGCCACATGGCTTAACGCCAGCTTCCACCAGCGCGCGCCAGAAATCGGCCGCTTTTTCATTGGGCAGCGCAATTTCGTAGCCCGCTTCACCGGTGTAACCGGTGGTGGCAATAAACAGATCGCCCGCCTGCACGCCAAAGAACGGTTTCATCCCTTCCACCGCCTGACGCTGGGCGTCATTAAACAGTGTGGCAGCTTTTGCCTGCGCATTCGGCCCTTGTACGGCGATCATGGAAAGGTCATCACGAACAGTAATTTCGATGCCGAAAGGTTCAGCGTGTTGGGTAATCCAGGAGAGATCTTTTTCGCGGGTGGCGGAGTTAACAACGAGGCGGAAGAAATCTTCAGTAAAGTAGTAGACGATGAGATCATCTATCACTCCGCCAGAGGCATTCAACATCCCCGAGTAAAGGGCTTTGCCGCTTTTGGTGAGCTTCGCCACATCGTTCGCCAGCAGATAACGTAGAAACTCCCGGGTGCGGCTGCCGCGAAGATCGACGATGGTCATATGTGACACATCAAACATTCCGGCATCGGTACGTACCGCATGATGTTCGTCGATTTGCGAACCGTAATGCAGCGGCATCATCCAGCCGTGGAAATCCACCATGCGAGCGCCGCAAAGCGTGTGTTGTTCGTACAAAGGAGTCTGTTGTGCCATCTTGTCCTCATTGAATAAGCGGGGCTGACAACTTTTCCATGGCGAAATTATCACCACGAAACCCAGCATCGGAGCCACTCCCGGTCCCCAACGCAATCGTTCTCTTTTGCCTGAACTTACCACCGAAACAGACTGTTAACCATAAGGTAAAATTGATCATCACATTAGCTTATGGTTAAAAAATGCCAAAATCGCAACAGAATAAAAAACCAAAAAACACATCAGTTTCTATACAAAGATGATGTGATGAGAAATTTAATTTGAATAAGACAATATTAAGCGCTAAAAAAATGTCAAAAAACACTAAATCAAAAATCCATAACATTAGAAAATATAATGCGAAAACGGAGGTTAAATTAGTTTATTTCAAATGAGGAAAATCTCCCGGCGAAAAAACCGGGAGATGAAAGTGTGATGGGTATCAAATAAACAGCAGAAGAGAAATTTTTAACGCAGCCATTCAGGCAAATCGTTTAATCCCATTGCCTGGCGGATAAGTTGCGGCTTAACGCCTGGAAGCGTGTCGGCCAGTTTCAGACCAATATCACGCAGCAGTTTTTTCGCCGGATTGGTACCGGAAAACAGATCGCGGAATCCCTGCATACCAGCCAGCATCAGCGCCGCACTGTGCTTACGGCTACGCTCATAGCGACGCAGGTAAATGTACTGCCCGATGTCTTTACCCTGACGATGCAACCGTTTCAGTTCAGCAATCAGCTCTGCAGCATCCATAAAGCCGAGATTTACCCCCTGCCCCGCCAGCGGGTGAATAGTATGCGCGGCGTCGCCCACCAGCGCCAGACGGTGTGCGGCAAACTGGCGCGCATAACGCCCCGTTAGCGGGAACACCAGGCGCTCACTTTCAACCTTGCATAAGCCTAGGCGATTATCAAAAGCGATATTTAACGCGCGATTAAATTCGTCTTCGCCTGCCTGCTGCATCCGCTGCGCTTCCTCTGGCGACAGTGACCAGACAATCGAGCAAAGATGCGGATCGCTAAGCGGTAAAAAGGCCAGAATGCCTTCGCCATGGAAAACCTGCCGCGCCACCGCATCATGCGGTTCTTCCGTGCGAATGGTCGCCACCAGCGCGTGATGCTGATAATCCCAGAAAGTCAGCGGAATATCGGCTTTGTTGCGCAACCAGGAATTAGCGCCGTCCGCGCCAATCACCAGACGCGCCGTTAACATGCTGCCATCTTTCAACGTCAGGAAGGTTTCATTTTCTCCCCAGGCGACCTGCTGTAATTCTGCGGGGGCCAACAGAGTGATATCTGACGACTGCTGCGCTTTGTTCCACAGCGCGTAGTGAATCACTGAATTTTCAACGATATGCCCAAGATGGCTATAGCCCATGCTTTGATCGTCCAACGAGATGTGACCAAAACTGTCTTTATCCCACACTTCCATACCGTGATAGCAACAGGCCCTACGAGAGAGAATGTCCTGCCAGACGCCAAGACGGGTGAGTAATTTTTCGCTGGCGGCATTGATAGCCGAAACGCGCAGTTGTGGTGGTGCATCCGCCGCCAGAGGTTCCGGTACGCGCTGCTCCAGTACGGCAACGCGTAAGCCGCTACCCTGTAAGCCGCAGGCAACCGCCAGCCCGACCATGCCGCCGCCAACAATGGCTACATCAACACTTTGCATTGTTTATTCCTTAGAACCGCCTTCAACGCGCCACCCAACCAAGAGTGCGCTGCGCCAGCACATCGCGTGCCGGGGTAAATAATTCCATCGTCATCAGCCCGATGTTGCGCCCGACAACCAGCGGCGTCCAACGGTTGGCAAAAAGATGTACAAGGCTGTCCGTGACGCCGATGGTTGCTTCGCGATCGCTCTGTCGACGCTGCTGATAACGGCACAATACGCCGTAATCCCCCATGTCTTCTCCGCGCTCCTGCGCCTGAGTCAGGGTTTCTGCAAGGCTCATGACATCACGCATACCGAGGTTAAATCCTTGCCCGGCGATGGGGTGCAGAGTTTGCGCCGCATTCCCCACCAGCACGGTACGATGGGTAATAGGTCTGGCGGTACGGGTTAACGTCAGCGGATAAGCACTACGTTTTCCGGCGTGAGTAATTTTCCCAAGTCGCCAGCCAAAGGCCGACTGGAGTTCACGGCAAAACTTCTCGTCGCTCCACGACAGCACCTCTTCGCGCCGTTCCAGTGGATGACACCAGACCAGCGAACAGCGTCCGTCAGACATCGGCAACATCGCCAGCGGGCCATGTTTCGTAAAGCGTTCAAAAGCGCGGCCTTCGTGCGCAACGGAAGTCGCAACGTTCGCAATCACTGCCAGTTGCTCGTAAGGCTCTTGCTGCCAGTCAACACCGCACGCAGTGGCTAACGCTGAATGGGTGCCATCAGCGGCTACCAGCACGCGGCCCGTCAGCGTCCCGCCACTCTCCAGCGTCACTTCAACGTGACTCTGAGTACGGGAAACGTTAGCCACGCGATCAGGGCAATGCAGCGTGACGCCTGGTGCTTTACGCAACAGCGCAAACAGCCGTTGCCCAACATTGTGCAATTCGACAACCTGCCCTAGCGCCGCCAGTTGGTAATCTTCTGCGGCAAGAGTGACGAATCCGGCATGGCCGCGATCGCTGACATGAATGGTGGTGATGGCGGTTGCGCAATCGGCCAGAGATTGCCAGACACCGATGCGCGCCAGTTGCTGACAAGTGCCTGCTGCCAGCGCAATCGCTCGTCCATCAAAGCCCGGATGAGCATGTGACTCTGGCGCGGTCGCTTCAATCAAATGTACCGGCAGCGCCCCGTGACTTAACCGGGAAATAGCCAGCGCCAGCGTCGCGCCCGCCATGCCGCCACCGACGATGATTACGCTCATTGCTTTCTCGCAGCTGCCATCAACGCTTCGATTTCTTCCGGCTTTTTCACCACGCTGGCGGTGAGGTTTTCATTACCGGTTTCGGTAATCACAATATCGTCTTCAATACGAATGCCGATACCGCGATACTGTTCTGGCACTTCTGCATCCGGCGCAATATACAGCCCTGGTTCTACGGTCAGAACCATACCCGGTTCCAGAATACGCGAGCGATCCTGACCATAAACACCAACGTCATGAACATCCAGTCCTAACCAGTGGCTAAGGCCATGCATAAAGAAAGGACGATGGGCGTTCTGAGCGATCAGTTCATCAACATCACCTTTCAGGATACCGAGTTTTACCAGACCGCTAACCATGATGCGCACCACTTCACCAGTGACTTCCTGAATGGAAGTTCCCGGACGATACAGACGCAGGCTGGTTTCAAGAGACTCCAGCACAATGTCATAGATTTCACGCTGAGCCTGAGTGAATTTGCCGTTGACCGGGAAGGTGCGGGTAATGTCGCCAGCGTAACCTTTGTATTCACAACCCGCGTCAATCAACACCAGGTCACCGTCACGCAGTTCACACTCGTTTTCGGTGTAGTGCAAAATGCAGCCGTTTTCACCGCTGCCAACAATGGTGTTATAGGAAGGGTAACGCGCACCGTGGCGGTTAAATTCGTGGTGAATTTCGCCTTCCAGATGGTACTCGAACATCCCCGGACGGCATTTTTCCATCGCCCGTGTATGCGCCAGTGCGGTGATTTCACCCGCGCGGCGAAGTACGGCAATCTCTTCTGGTGATTTGAACAGGCGCATTTCATGAACAACAGGACGCCAGTCGATCATCGTTGCCGGTGCGGTGAGATTTTGCCGCGAACCTTTACGCAGTTTCTCAAGCGCGCTGTTCACGATTTCATCAGCATATGCATATTCGCCCTGGGCGTGGTAAACCACATCCAGACCATTAAGTAGTTGATAAAGTTGCTGATTGATTTCGCTGAATGCCAGTGCGCGGTCAACGCCCAGTTTCTCTGGCGCGGCATCCTGGCCTAAGCGACGACCAAACCAGATCTCTGCCGTCAGGTCGCGAACGCGGTTAAACAAAACGCTGTGGTTATGAGTGTCATCGCTTTTAATCAGCACCAGCACCGCTTCCGGTTCGTTAAAGCCGGTGAAGTACCAGAAGTCACTGTTCTGACGATAGGGGTATTCGCTGTCGGCGCTACGTGTTACTTCTGGTGCAGCAAAAATCAGCGCGGCGCTGCCGGGTTGCATTTGCTCTACCAGGGCCTGACGGCGACGCTGAAACTCTTGCCGGGATATATCACTCATAACACTCTCCTTACATTTTTTGTTTTTAGTGTAGAGTCGGTTTTTGTACTTCTGGCGCGGTCGGTTGCGGATGAGTAAAGGTGTCGTGGCATAACAGCGCGGCAACACGGACGTACTCGATGATCTCTTCAAGCGACATTTCAAGCTCTTCCTGATCTTCGTCTTCGTCGTAACCCAACTGCGCGATGTTACGCAGATCGTCGATGGCTTCACCGGTTTCGCCGGTCACTTTGTCCAGCTTCGGTTGCGTAACGCCAAGACCAAGCAGGAAGTGATTGACCCAACCAGCCAGCGCATCAGCCCGATCGAAAACGCTGACATCATCGCCATCAGGCAGATAAAGCTGAAAAAGGAAGCCGTCATCCTGCAGGGCATCGCTGGTGGCAGAGTGCATTTTGCGCAGTGCCTGTGCCAGCTCATGACCGAAAGCCATGCCTTCGTTCGTCAGGTCGTGAAGTAGCGGCAGCCATGAGCTGTCATCGTTACCGCCACATATCATCCCACTGATTAAACCATGCATCTCAGCAGGGGTCAGACCCGTCCCTTGTTGGTTCAGATACTGGTTCATTTCGTTGTAACCAGGCATTTCGTTCTGTATAGACATAAGCATTCGTCGTCAAAGGGAGGAATATTCATGATATGCTACCACTTTGGGCCCTGGTGGACCAGAAAAGGGCTTGTCTCTTCTCATCAGGGTAGCTATAGTGTCGCCCCTTCGCAGACCATGGGTCTAAAGACGAAGGCAGCGCAGTCAATCAGCAGGAAGGTGGCATGTCTGCACAACCCGTCGATATCCAAATTTTTGGCCGTTCACTGCGTGTGAACTGCCCGCCTGACCAAAGGGATGCGTTGAATCAGGCAGCGGACGATCTGAACCAACGGTTGCAAGATCTGAAAGAACGCACTAGAGTCACAAATACTGAACAGTTGGTCTTCATTGCCGCATTGAATATCAGCTATGAGTTAGCGCAAGAAAAAGCGAAGACTCGTGACTACGCGGCAAGTATGGAACAGCGTATTCGGATGCTGCAGCAGACCATAGAACAAGCGTTACTTGAACAAGGTCGCATCACCGAAAAAACTAACCAAAACTTTGAATGACACTTTTCGGTTTACTGTGGTAGAGTAACCGTGAAGACAAAATTTCTCTGAGATGTTCGCAAGCGGGCCAGTCCCCTGAGCCGATATTTCATACCACAAGAATGTGGCGCTCCGCGGTTGGTGAGCATGCTCGGTCCGTCCGAGAAGCCTTAAAACTACGACGACACATTCACCTTGAACCAAGGGTTCAAGGGTTACAGCCTGCGGCGGCATCTCGGAGATTCCCTTCTTATCTGGCACCAGCCATGACGCAACTACCAGAACTTCCACTGACATTATCCCGACAAGAAATCCGCAAAATGATTCGGCAACGTCGTCGTGCGTTAACGCCGGAACAACAGCAGGAAATGGGTCAACAAGCCGCTACCCGGATGATGACGTATCCCCCAGTGGTGATGGCGCATACGGTCGCTGTATTCCTCTCTTTTGATGGCGAACTCGACACCCAGCCACTCATAGAACAACTCTGGCGCGCCGGTAAGCGCGTATATCTTCCAGTTTTGCATCCCTTTAGTGCCGGTAACTTGCTGTTCCTGAATTACCATCCGCAAAGCGAACTGGTGATGAACAGGTTGAAGATCCACGAGCCAAAACTGGACGTGCGCGATGTGCTTCCCCTTTCCCGGTTAGATGTATTGATCACGCCGCTGGTGGCTTTTGATGAATACGGTCAACGCTTGGGAATGGGCGGTGGTTTTTATGATCGGACCTTACAAAACTGGCAGCACTATAAAATGCAACCGGTGGGTTATGCGCATGATTGCCAGTTAGTAGAAAAACTCCCAGTGGAGAAATGGGATATTCCACTGCCTGCGGTGGTTACACCGTCGAAAGTCTGGGAATGGTAAGGGCGATACATCCCGCATCGCCCTGATTGACATCGTTGATTCTTTGACCTAATTTAGTGAGTAAGGGTAAGGGAGGATTGTTCCTCCCCTGTGACTGACTGTTAATAAGCTGGGAAACTTATGAGTAACAGTACAATCAGTATGATGACAAGTCGCATCATAACCCTTCTCCTTCAAGCCCTCGCTTCGGTGAGGGCTTTACCGTTACAGCCCCATGCTGCCCTGCCATCGTAAATCCCCATTAAATAAACACAACGCATTGATCTGACTTTGATTTATTTTCTGGAGCAGACTCGCAAAGTAGAATGCGCAACGCGGCAACGGTGTGGAGAAGGGATAAAAAAACGGGCAAGTCAGTGACCTGCCCGTTAATTTTCAGAGAAGGGGAATTAGTACAGCAGACGGGCGCGAATGGTACCCGGAATAGCTTTCATTGCCTGCAGCGCTTTTTCGGCAACGTCTTCGTCGGCTTCAATATCAATAACTACATAACCCATCTGGGCGGAAGTTTGTAGATATTGCGCGGCGATGTTGACGCCCTGCTCGGCAAAAATTTTGTTGAGCGCAGTTAGCACGCCCGGACGGTTTTCGTGGATGTGCATCAGACGACGCCCACCGTGCAGTGGCAGCGAGACTTCCGGGAAGTTCACCGCAGAGAGCGTTGAGCCATTATCAGAATACTTGATCAATTTACCCGCAACTTCCAGACCGATATTCTCCTGCGCTTCCTGAGTCGAACCACCAATGTGTGGCGTCAGAAGGACATTGTCGAATTCACACAGCGGAGAGGTAAATGGATCGCTATTGGTCGCCGGTTCCGTCGGGAATACGTCGATTGCCGCCCCTGCCAGATGTTTGCTCGCCAGCGCGTCACACAGCGCTGGAATATCCACCACAGTACCGCGCGAAGCATTAATCAGCAGCGAGCCGGGTTTCATTAGCGAAATCTCTTTCGCGCCCATCATATTTTTGGTGGACGGATTCTCTGGTACATGCAGACTCACCACATCGCTCATATTCAGCAGGTCAGAAAGATGCTGTACCTGAGTGGCGTTGCCCAGCGGCAGTTTGTTTTCAATATCATAAAAGTAAACATACATTCCCAGCGATTCAGCCAGAATGCCCAATTGCGTACCAATATGACCGTAGCCGATGATACCCAGCTTTTTGCCGCGCGCTTCAAAAGAACCCGCCGCCAGTTTGTTCCACACGCCACGATGCGCTTTAGCATTGGCTTCCGGCACGCCGCGCAATAGCAGCAGCAGTTCGCCAATCACCAGCTCCGCAACAGAGCGCGTATTTGAGAACGGTGCGTTAAATACCGGGATCCCGCGCTTTGCCGCCGCATCCAGATCAACCTGGTTTGTTCCTATACAGAAACAGCCAATAGCGACCAGTTTTTCTGCGGCGTTGATCACGTCTTCAGTCAGATGGGTACGGGATCGCAGGCCGATGAAGTGGGCATCGCGGATGGATTCTTTTAATTGTTCATCATCCAGCGCGCCTTTGTGAAATTCGATGTTGGTGTAACCAGCTGCACGAAGGCTTTCCAGCGCCTTTTGGTGCACGCCTTCTACCAGCAGAAACTTAATCTTGTCTTTCTCCAGCGATACCTTTGCCATTTACCCAATCCTGTCTTTTGAAATGTTGTGTGCGGATTTGCATCCGCCTTTCAACATATCAAAAAATAATATTGCGGCAATATGAACGTTTGCGTCGCGATGTTGAGGAAATATCACGCAAAAGTATTTCTTGGATGAATATGCTGGTTTAGAAGATTTATTTAGAGCAATCGACAATTGCCAGGTAAAAACGTGACACATGTCACCAAATTTAATGAAGAGAATTTTTTTAACGGGGGAGGTTCCCCCGTCAGATCATTTCACAATAGTTTTGACACCGTCAGGTGTGCCAATCAGCGCAACGTCCGCGCCACGGTTAGCAAACAAACCAACAGTCACCACACCAGGAATCGCATTTATGGCGTTTTCCATCGCTATCGGGTCAAGGATTTCCATGCCGTGGACGTCGAGGATCACGTTGCCGTTATCGGTCACTACGCCCTGACGGTATTCCGGACGACCGCCCAGTTTCACCAGCTGGCGCGCCACTGCACTACGTGCCATCGGGATAACTTCTACTGGCAGCGGGAATTTGCCCAGAATATCAACCTGCTTGGAAGCGTCTGCAATACAGATAAATTTTTCCGCAACCGAAGCAATGATTTTTTCACGGGTCAGCGCCGCGCCGCCGCCTTTGATCATTTGCATGTGGCCGTTGATTTCATCTGCGCCATCAACGTAGATGCCAAGGCTGTCGACTTCGTTGAGATCAAAAACGTGAATGCCGAGGCTTTTCAGTTTTTCAGTGGAAGCATCTGAACTGGAAACGGCCCCTTCAATCTGGCCTTTCATTGTACCGAGTGCGTCAATAAAGTGTGCGGCGGTGGAACCTGTACCTACACCAACAATGGTGCCGGGCTGAACATACTGAAGTGCCGCCCATCCTACTGCTTTTTTCAATTCATCCTGCGTCATGATCGTTTCGCCTGTGGTATGAAATTTCACACGCATTATATACAAAAAAAGTGATTCAGACCCCGTTGGCAAGCCGCGTGGTTAACTCATCCATAAAATATCGCGCAATGGCGGGCATCCCCTTTCGCCCCGCAAATAAAGCATACAACGGTCTGGGGATGCCGCTCCACGGTGCAAACAGGCGCACCAGTTCCCCGTTCGCAAGCCCCTGTTTACAGGCAAACTGAGGCAATAACGCCACGCCATTCAACACAACCAGGGCGCGAACTCGCTGAGCGAAATGCATTAGCGCAAATCCCTGATCTTTTAAGCTGCGCGTTAACCACTGATACAAATGTTACCCGCCAACGGCTTCGGTATATGCAACCCGACACAAAATTGTGTCATAGTGCAGGAAAAAGCATTTACCAGGAGCAGACAACAGCAATGAAACGCCCGGACTACAGAACATTACAGGCACTGGATGCGGTGATACGTGAACGAGGATTTGAGCGCGCGGCACAAAAGCTGTGCATTACACAATCAGCCGTCTCACAGCGCATTAAGCAACTGGAAAATATGTTCGGGCAGCCGTTGTTAGTGCGTACCGTACCGCCGCGCCCGACGGAACAAGGGCAAAAACTGTTGGCGCTACTACGCCAGGTGGAGCTGCTGGAAGAAGAGTGGCTGGGCGATGAACAAACCGGTTCGACTCCGCTGCTGCTTTCACTGGCGGTCAACGCCGACAGTCTGGCGACGTGGTTGCTTCCGGCACTGGCTCCTGTGTTGGCTGATTCGCCCATCCGCCTCAACTTGCAGGTAGAAGATGAAACCCGCACTCAGGAACGTTTGCGTCGCGGCGAAGTGGTCGGCGCAGTGAGTATTCAACATCAGGCGCTGCCGAGTTGTCTTGTCGATAAACTCGGTGCGCTCGACTATCTGTTCGTCAGCTCAAAACCGTTTGCCGAAAAATATTTCCCTAACGGCGTAACGCGTTCGGCATTACTGAAAGCGCCAGTGGTCGCGTTTGACCATCTTGACGATATGCACCAGGCCTTTTTGCAGCAAAATTTCGATCTGCCTCCTGGCAGCGTACCCTGCCATATCGTTAATTCTTCGGAAGCGTTCGTGCAACTTGCTCGTCAGGGCACCACCTGCTGTATGATCCCGCACCTGCAAATCGAGAAAGAGCTGGCCAGCGGCGAACTGATTGACTTAACGCCAGGGCTATTTCAACGCCGGATGCTCTACTGGCACCGCTTTGCTCCTGAAAGCCGCATGATGCGTAAAGTCACTGATGCGTTGCTCGATTATGGTCACAAAGTTCTTCGTCAGGATTAATCCATCAAATAACGCCTGATAGCACATATCAGGCGTTATCCTCACTTCTTTTTGTATTCCTTGAATCACATCACAAAATAGACAAATCTCAGGCGGCAAAAAACGACGTCTGAATGCATTTTTTTGCTGGCGACAAACCCACGTAAAAAGCTCACCGTAAGCGCAAATACCCTCATTTTGATTGCGTTTTACGGAGCAAATAATGTCTAACGTGCAGGAGTGGCAACAGCTTGCCAACAAGGAATTGAGCCGTCGGGAGAAAACTGTCGACTCGCTGGTTCAGCAAACCGCGGAAGGGATCGCTATCAAGCCGCTGTATACCGAAGCCGATCTCGATAATCTGGAGGTGACGGGTACTCTTCCTGGTTTGCCACCCTACGTTCGTGGCCCGCGTGCCACTATGTATACCGCCCAACCGTGGACCATCCGTCAGTATGCTGGTTTCTCGACAGCAAAAGAGTCCAACGCTTTTTATCGCCGTAACCTGGCCGCCGGGCAAAAAGGTCTTTCCGTTGCGTTTGACCTGGCCGCCCACCGAGGCTACGACTCCGATAACCCACGCGTGGCGGGCGACGTCGGCAAAGCGGGCGTCGCTATCGACACCGGGGAAGATATGAAAGTCCTGTTCGACCAGATCCCGCTGGATAAAATGTCGGTTTCGATGACCATGAATGGCGCAGTGCTACCAGTACTGGCGTTTTATATCGTCGCCGCAGAAGAGCAAGGTGTTACATCCGATAAACTGACCGGCACCATTCAGAACGATATCCTCAAAGAGTACCTCTGCCGCAATACCTATATTTACCCGCCAAAACCGTCAATGCGTATTATCGCAGACATCATCGCCTGGTGTTCCGGCAACATGCCGCGATTTAATACCATCAGTATCAGCAGTTACCACATGGGTGAAGCGGGTGCCAACTGCGTGCAGCAGGTAGCATTTACGCTCGCCGATAGGATTGAGTACATCAAAGCAGCAATCTCCGCCGGGCTGAAAATTGATGGCTTCGTCCCTCGCCTGTCGTTTTTCTTCGGCATTGGCATGGATCTGTTTATGAACGCCGCCATGTTGCGTGCGGCACGTTATTTATGGAGCGAAGCGGTCAGTGGATTTGGCGCACAGGATCCGTATAACAACGTTATCCGCACCACCATTGATCATTGTGCACATCCTATGTGTCGGGATTATCTGCATCGCTATCTGGAAAATGCGTCCGGCGGACATATTCACCACGATCTTAGCCACGTCTTCGACTTACACCGTAATTTAATTGCAACCGGATCGATGCTGGGTTAATGGTTTGTCCCGTCACGATCTTCAGCAATATGCTGAAGCATCGTGGCGGTATAACGATGATTTCTGATTGAATAAAGATATTCCTGCATATACATCGGCCTGTGCGGCGCATCAAAATATTTCAGCGTTGCCGGATTCACCAGTCGCCAGGCAAAATGCGGGATCACCGTCAGAAAATGTCCCCGCTCCACGTCGCTGATTTTGGCCATAAAACTATAGGGACGATAAATAATGGTGGGATTGATCCCACAAGGACGCATATTCGCATCAATCATTGCTTCGAAGTTAGCCCAGTTTTGAAAGCGCATTTGTAGCCAGGGCAGCTCCTGAAGCAGCTCTTGCTCTTGTCGCTCTTCATAACGGCGAGAAACGAGAAAGCCCAATCGCAGCGGCGGTAGTTCACTGATAGTCAGGTTTTCCAGTTCCTGAACTCGTGCAGATACATGCTGTGGGGAGATTATAAAATCTAACTGACGGTCAAAAAGATTATCGATAACGCCATTTGCGCTGAACTCAACTGGCTGGGCGGTCACGCCTTCGTACTTATCTCCGAGACTAATCAACTGATCAAAAATAATGGTCGGATAAGTATTATCTATGCCTATCACAATGTCTCGTGAACGACGTCCTGAGTTATGGATTTCATTATCAATCGCAGAAAGTCGTTGATAAACCGGGAACAGTTTTTGATACAGTTCCTGTCCGGCTTTATTGAGGCTGATATTATTATCTTTGCGGGTAAATAGCGTATAGCCAATTTGTTCTTCCAGCGCGGCAATGCTTTTGCCAAATCGCGAAGCCGTCATATGGATTTTTTCTGCCGCCCGGGCAATATTATTGGTTTGCGCTAATAAAATGAAATTGCGCATCTTTTTCGAAATAAAAATGTCCATCCCCCCTCTCCCGCATCCTTGTCCGCTTAACCGTTTCAGTCAGCCTATCCTTGATGAAACCGCGAGCAAAGATAGGTGATTACGTCATGGTTTTACAGAAAAAGGAGGCAATATCGGGTAAAGGCATTAGCCCGACGAATACGTCGGGCTACAAGTATTAATGTGCAGCAGGTGTTTTAGCGGGTGGTTGATCCACAGGTTCTAACTGGAAGATTACATCGACCTGATCATCAAACTGAATAGCGGCCTGCTCGTAAGTTTCCTGGGCGGACACCGGCGCGGCATCGGCTTTCATCATCCGCACCATTGGGCTGGGCTGATAGTTGGAAACATGGTAGCGTACGCTATATACCGGCCCCAGTTTACGATGAAAGCCGTTCGCCAGTTCCTGCGCCTGATGAATCGCGTTATCAATCGCTGCCTTACGCGCTTTGTCTTTATAGGCATCCGGCTGCGCCACGCCCAGCGACACAGAACGAATTTCGTTAAGACCCGCCTTTAGCGCGCCGTCCAGCAAGGAATTCAGTTTGTCTAACTGACGGAGCGTGACTTCCACCGTTCTCACTGCGCGGTAGCCTTTCAGGATACTTTTACCATCCTGATAATCATAATCTGGCTGAGTGCGTAAGTTCGCTGAGCTGATATCTTTTTTCGCGATCTGATTGAGCTCAAGGAAGGAAATGTATTGTGCGACGCGCTCATCTGCCTGTTTCTTGGCAGTAGCGGCATCCTTCGCGGCCACGTTAACTTCAATCGCAAGAGTGGCAATGTCTGGCACCGCATCCACGCTTGCCGTACCGGAGGTGACAATATGCGGTCCATCCGGCAATTCGTTAGCCTGCGCTGCCATCCCGCTAATACCCATTAATGCCGCCAGGGCGATAACTTTGAACTTCACGTTAGTCTCTCCGTGTTAATTGACTTGCCCAAAATTCAGGACCTCTGGAGGCAAGCTTAGCGCCTCTGTTTTATTTTTCCATCAGATAGCGCCTAACTGAACAAGGCTTGTGCATGAGCAATACCGTCTCTCGCCAGCTGCAAGGCAATAAACCACATAACACATCCCACTACCAGATTGATAATGCGCTGTGATTTTGCCGTGCGCAGGCGCGGTGCCAGCCAGGCTGCGAGAATAGCCAGACCAAAGAACCACAGGAAAGAGGCGCTAATTGTTCCGAGCGCAAACCAACGTTTTGGTTCCACATCAAGTTGCCCGCCAAGGCTGCCCAGCACAACAAAAGTATCCAGGTAAACATGCGGATTCAGCCAGGTCACTGCCAACATGGTGGCGATAATTTTCCATCTGCCTTGTTTCAGGACTTCGGCACTGGCTAACTCAATGTTACTGCTCATTGCTGTTTTAAAAGCGCCAAAACCATACCACAGCAAGAAGGCTACGCCGCCCCAGGTGACCAGCGCCAGCAACCACGGCGACTGCATCAATAACGCGCTGCCACCAAAAATCCCCGCACAAATCAGGACCAAATCGCTGATAGCACAAAGTAAGGCAATTATAATGTGGTACTGACGACGAATGCCCTGATTCATCACAAAAGCATTTTGTGGACCGAGCGGTAGGATCATAGCCGCCCCAAGTGCAAGACCTTGAAAGTAATAAGAAAACACGTTGGATATTCCGAATTAAGTATCTGATGCAGAGACTATATCGCGGGATTGTTATTAGCGGAAATTGATAATATTAATTGGCAATCAGAAAAACTAATAAGAGAGAGGCCAGAGAGTATTATCTGGCCTCAGCGTTGATTACGCAGCTTTGTCTTCTTTCACCCGCTTAAAGTTCACATCCATTTGCGGGTACGGGAAGCTGATACCGGCGGCATCAAATTCACGTTTAATACGCTCCAGCACATCCCAGTACACGTTTTGCAGATCGCCGCTGTTGCTCCAGACGCGGACCACGAAATTAATCGACGATGCGCCAAGTTCGTTCAGACGCACAGTCATTTCGCGATCTTTCAAAATGCGATCTTCAGACTGGATAATATCGGTCAGGATCTGCTTAACCTGATCGATATCGGAATCATACGCCACGCCAATAATAAATTCGTTACGGCGAGCTGGCTCGCGGGAGAAGTTAATAATATTCCCGGCAATAATTTTACCGTTCGGAATAACGATAATTTTACCGTCTGCAGTACGCATGGTGGTGGAGAAAATCTGCACACTCAGCACAGTACCGGCTACGCCGCCGAGGTCAACATATTCTCCGGCACGGAACGGGCGGAACATGACAAGTAACACGCCAGCGGCCAGGTTAGACAGTGACCCCTGCAAAGCCAGACCAACAGCTAAGCCTGCGGCACCGAGTACAGCAATGACTGACGCTGTTTGTACGCCCACGCGCCCCAGTGCAGCGATTAGCGTAAAGGCGATAATTCCGTAACGGACTAATGCAGAAAGAAAATCAGCAACAGTGGCATCGATTTTACGGGAGATCATCAGGCGATTCACCGCGTTGGAAATCATCCGCGCGATAATCAAACCAACGATGATGATCGCGAGTGCCGCCACGATGTTTACTGCATAACTTAGCAGCAGCGCCTGGTTAGCCACCAGCCAGCTTCCCGCGCCGTTTATGCTATCGACAACATTCAAATCTTCCATTCAATATTCCTTTTCAACTGACTCAAAATGGAGAAATACACTCCGCCGCCTTATGACGGGCAGTCTGACAAGGGTAAACAATAAAGCATAATTTTGCCAAATAGATCACAGATTTCTCATCTGTATCACCTTGCTTTTGGCGAAAAAAAGACCCGCAGAGCGGGCCTTGAGATAAGCAGAAAGGAATATCTTACAGAACGTCGATCGCGTTCAGTTCCTGGAATGCTTTTTCCAGACGAGCGATCATCGAAGTCTGACCGGCACGCAGCCATACGCGCGGATCGTAGTATTTCTTGTTCGGCTGATCTTCGCCTTTCGGGTTGCCCAGCTGGCCTTGCAGGTAAGCTTCGTTTTCTTTGTAGTAGTTCAGAACACCTTCCCAGGTTGCCCATTGGGTATCGGTATCGATGTTCATTTTCACTACGCCGTAGCTTACGGAATCTTTGATTTCCTGAGCAGTAGAACCGGAACCACCGTGGAAGACGAAGTTCAGGCTGTTGTGCGGCAGGTTGTGTTTCTTAGAAACATATTCCTGAGAGTCGCGCAGGATGGTCGGAGTCAGAACCACGTTACCCGGCTTGTAAACACCGTGTACGTTACCGAAGGACGCAGCGATGGTGAAACGCGGGCTGATTTTGCTCAGCTCGGTGTATGCGTAATCAACGTCTTCCGGCTGGGTGTACAGTGCAGAAGCGTCCATGTGGCTGTTGTCCACGCCGTCTTCTTCACCACCGGTGCAACCCAGTTCGATTTCCAGAGTCATGCCGATTTTGGACATGCGCTCTAGGTATTTAGAGCAGATTTCAAGGTTCTCTTGCAGAGATTCTTCAGACAGGTCAATCATGTGAGAAGAGAACAGCGGCTTACCGGTAGCAGCGAAGTGTTTTTCACCCGCGTCCAGCAGACCGTCGATCCACGGCAGCAGTTTTTTCGCGCAGTGGTCGGTGTGCAGGATCACCGGAACACCGTAGTGTTCAGCCATCTGGTGAACGTGATGCGCACCAGAGATCGCACCCAGGATAGCAGCGCCCTGCGGAACGTCAGATTTCACGCCTTTACCAGCGATAAAAGAAGCACCACCGTTGGAGAACTGAACGATAACCGGCGCTTTAACTTTAGCTGCGGTTTCCAGTACGGCGTTGATGGAGTCAGTACCGACGCAGTTTACTGCTGGCAGTGCGAAGTTGTTTTCTTTTGCTACCTGGAAAACTTTCTGTACGTCATCACCAGTGATTACGCCAGGTTTTACGAAATCAAAAATCTTAGACATGTCTCTTGTCCTGTATCGTCGGGCCTTATACTCGTCATACTTCAAGTTGCATGTGCTGCGTCTACGTTCGCTCACCCCAATCACTTACTTATGTAAGCTCCTGGGGATTCACTCTCTTGTCGCCTTCCTGCAACTCGAATTATTTAGAGTATGAAAAAGTGCGTGCTCTAAAAGCGCGCTGAAACAAGGGCAGGTTTCCCTGCCCTGTGATTTTTTACTTCTTAGCGCGCTCTTCGAGCATCGCTACTGCAGGCAGTACTTTACCTTCTACGAATTCGAGGAATGCGCCGCCGCCAGTGGAGATGTAGGAGATTTTGTCAGCAATGCCGAACAGGTCGATTGCTGCCAGAGTGTCGCCGCCGCCAGCGATGGAGAACGCTTCGCTGTCTGCGATAGCGTTAGCCACGATTTCAGTACCTTTGCGGAAGTTCGGGAATTCGAACACGCCAACCGGACCGTTCCACAGAATGGTTTTCGCATTCTTCAGGATTTCAGCCAGTTCCTGAGCGGAAGCATCACCGATATCCAGGATCTGCTCGTCAGCTTTCACATCGTTAACAGATTTCAGGGTAGCCGGTGCAGTTTCAGAGAACTCGGTTGCTACGCGAACATCAGACGGAACCGGGATGTTGCAGGTGGTCAGCAGACGTTTAGCTTCGTCAACCAGGTCAGCTTCGTACAGGGATTTACCCACATCGTGGCCTTGTGCCGCGATAAAGGTGTTAGCGATACCACCGCCAACGATCAGCTGGTCAGCGATTTTAGACAGGGAGTCCAGAACGGTCAGTTTGGTAGATACTTTAGAACCACCAACGATAGCCACCATCGGGCGAGCAGGTTCTTTCAGTGCTTTACCCAGCGCGTCCAGTTCAGCTGCCAGCAGCGGGCCTGCGCACGCAACGTCAGCGAATTTACCGATACCGTGAGTAGAAGCCTGCGCGCGGTGAGCAGTACCGAATGCGTCCATTACGAACACGTCACACAGTGCAGCGTATTTTTTGGACAGAGTTTCGTCATCTTTCTTCTCGCCTTTGTTGAAGCGAACGTTTTCCAGAACAACCAGTTCACCTTCAGCAACGTCAACGCCGTCGAGGTAATCTTTAACCAGACGAACCGGGTTAGACAGTTTGTCTTTCAGGTAGTTAACAACCGGCAGCAGAGAGAATTCTTCGTTGTACTCGCCTTCGGTAGGACGACCCAGGTGGGAAGTTACCATCACTTTTGCGCCTTGTTTCAGGGCCAGTTCGATGGTCGGCAGAGAAGCACGGATACGCGCGTCGCTGGTTACTTTCCCGTCTTTTACTGGTACGTTCAGATCCGCACGGATAAATACACGTTTCCCAGCAAGATCCAGATCGGTCATCTTAATTACAGACATGGTGAATCCTCTCGTTGATTCTAAAAGTTTTGCAGACGCTGCTTGCGTCTTACCTGAAAGCAACAGTAGCCATAGCTAACGTCGTGTCGAGCATTCGGTTAGCAAAGCCCCATTCGTTATCGCACCAGACCAACGTTTTGATCAGGTGTGCGCCACTGACCCGGGTTTGAGTGCCATCGACAATGGCACTGTGCGGATCGTGGTTAAAATCTACAGAGACCAACGGCAATTCCGTATAGTCAACTATACCATGAAATGCACCTTGTGCTGCTTTTTGCAGCAACAGGTTGACTTCATTGGCTTTTACAGGTTTCTTCACCGTCACGCTTAAATCGATTGCCGTCACATTTATGGTTGGCACACGTACCGCAATCGCCTCAAAGCGATCGTTAAATTGCGGAAAAAATCGTGTGATACCGGCGGCCAGTTTAGTATCGACCGGAATGATCGACTGACTGGCTGCCCGAGTGCGACGCAGGTCAGGATGGTATGCATCAATAACCTGTTGATCGTGCATGGCGGAGTGAATTGTGGTCACAGTGCCGGACTCAATACCGTACGCATCATCTAACAATTTGATGACGGGAATTATGCAATTCGTGGTACAGGAAGCGTTAGAAACGATGCGGTGTTCCGCACGAAGTTGATCCTGATTGACGCCATAAACAACGGTCGCGTCGAGATCGTTACTGCCAGGATGTGAAAAGAGCACTTTTTTAGCCCCGGCGGCAATGTGTGCTTCACCATGCTCGCGGGAGCCATATACGCCGGTGCAGTCGAGGACTACATCAACGCCAAGTTCACGCCAGGGGAGCGATTGCAGTGAACGTTCATGCAATACACGGATGGCGTCATCACCAACAAAAAGTTGATCGCGTTCCTGTCGTACTTCCCATGCAAAACGGCCATGGCTGGTGTCATATTTCAACAAATGCGCCATACCCGCAGCATCCGCCAGTTCGTTGATTGCCACCACGGTAATTTCCGCACGGCGTCCGGATTCATACAAAGCACGAACCACATTACGCCCGATGCGACCGAAGCCATTTATCGCTACGCGTACGGTCATAGATCTCCTGCAAGGTTTTCCCTGAGCAAATTTGCCAGACAGAGTAATCCAGCAAATCGTTCGGGGAAACCTTACCTGTCGCAAACTGCGACTGATTGGTTAATTGTCGAACATTTAATCGACTGAAACGCTTCAGCTAGGATAAGCGAAACGTGGAATAAAAGGAATGATTGTCCAGTCAAAGAAGACAATTATCTGACTTACGTCACGTTTTCAGCCCCGCCCCTGTGGAATTTATTCCACTTTGCAGAATCACGAATAAGCGTAGCAAAATCTTTTCGTTGTGCCGTCACAAACCCTGACTTATATCAGAATATGACTGATGCAGCGTCGATATTATCCGCAATACGTCCGAGTTTCGGAGTACTCCAATGATGACATTGCCCTACCCATATTCTTCCTCCGCACGTTTTTACGCGCTGCGCCTGCTCCCCGGGCAGGAAGTTCTCTCCCAATTACGCGCCTTCGCGCAGCAACAACAACTCCACGCCGCGTGGATTGCAGGTTGTACCGGCAGTCTGACTGACGTCGCCTTACGCTATGCCGGGCAAGAAAACACTGCCCTGCTAAGCGGTAAGTTCGAAGTCATCGCATTGAACGGCACGCTGGAACAGAGTGGTGAACATCTTCATCTCTGCGTTTCCGATCCACACGGCACGATGCTTGGCGGTCATATGATGCCCGGCTGTACCGTGCGGACCACGCTTGAACTGGTGATCGGCTGCCTGGAGGAACTGGCGTTTAGCCGCCAGCTTTGCGCGCTTTCTGGTTACGACGAGTTGCATATTTCCCCCGTTAAATAACTATTTTCAGAGAGGTTTTCTTATGGCGCGTCGCCACTTTTCCAGTCAGGCACTGGTGTTGATCGTTATCTCTATCGCCATCAATATGATCGGCGGACAACTGGCCAGCATGGTTAAATTACCTATTTTTCTCGACTCCATCGGCACACTTATTAGCGCGGTACTGCTTGGTCCGGTGATCGGGATGCTGACCGGTTTACTGACCAATTTACTCTGGGGATTGCTGACCGACCCGATCGCCGCCGCATTTGCGCCCGTCGCGATGGTCATCGGCCTGGTCGCCGGTTGGCTGGCGCGAGCGGGTTGGTTTCGCACCCTGCCAAAAGTCGTTGTTAGCGGCGTGATTATTACGCTTGCGGTAACGGTCGTCGCTGTACCGCTGCGTACTGCGCTGTTCGGCGGCGTGACAGGAAGCGGAGCCGATTTGTTCGTTGCCTGGATGCACTCGATGGGGCAAAACCTGGTGGAGTCGGTGGCGATTACGGTGATAGGCGCGAACCTGGTCGATAAAATTCTCACAGCGGTGATTGTCTGGCTTTTACTGCGTCAGCTGCCGATTCGCACCACGCGCCATTTTCCGGCAATGGCTGCCGTGCGCTAAATGCATCCGTTTACATCCTTAACGCTGTGGGCGCTGGCGGCCTGCACCACGCTTATCCTGCCCACACAGACAATATTGCCAGTCTATAGCGCGGCGACCTTTTTCTGCCTTATTGCGCTAAAGGCCACGCGGCGGCGGGCAAAATATGTCGTCTGGCTGATGTTCTCGCTGGGGGCTGGATTGTGGCTGGTGCACGGTGGCTGGCTGACAGAATGGCTAAGCGGCACGCCACGCTCTCCAGAACGGTGGGCGCATGCTATTACGCTCTGGTTGCGGATTCTGGCGATTGTTTCAACCTCACAGTTGTGGATGCAGTACGTCCCCGTGCAACGTTTTATCCGCGCTTTGTTTGCTTCTCGCCTGCCGCCGGGCGTCGCTTATCTGTTTGCCGGGCCGTTATTGGTCGTTGAGCAGTTAAAACGGCAATTGGCGATTATTCATGAAGCGCAGCGCGCCCGCGGCGTGCCGCTGGATGAGGGCTGGTATCAGCGTTTACGTGCGATGCCCGCGTTAATTATTCCGCTAACACACAATGCGCTAAACGATCTTGCTGTCCGTGGTGCGGCGCTGGATATGCGGGCATTTCGAATCAACAATAGGCGCACTACGTTATGGGCACCAGCCGATAGCACCCTACAACGCGTAGCACGTTACGCCATGATATTGCTAATGCTGGCTGAATTCGGAGCGTGGATATGGTTACGTTAGAACAGTTTCGCTATTGCCCGACACACTCAACGCATCCTCCGTTCTGTTATGACTTTCACTATGTCAAACCGGGGATGGTCGCCATCTTTGGTGACAACGGCAGTGGCAAAAGTACGCTGGCGCAGCTGATGGCGGGCTGGTATCCGGACTTTCTACCAGGAGAGATAACCGGCACGGGGACGCTTCTCGGTACGCCCATTGGGCGTCTCCCGCTTAATGAACAATCCGCCACCATCCAGCTCGTCCAGCAATCGCCCTATTTGCAGCTCTCCGGCTGTACCTTTAGCGTGGAAGAAGAAGTTGCCTTTGGGCCAGAAAATCTGTGTCTTGCTGAAAAAGAGATTATGGCGCGGATTGACGCCGCCCTGGCCCTGACCGAGTGCCAGCCGTTGCGCCATCGTCACCCGGCAACACTCTCCGGTGGAGAGACACAGCGTGTGGTCATCGCCTGCGCCATCGCGATGCAGCCAAAGCTCTTAATTCTTGATGAAGCCTTTAGCCGCCTGACGCCGCAGGCCCGCGAAATGCTGTTGCAGCGCTTACAACACTGGGCGCTTGAACGTGGTTCGCTGATTATTCTTTTTGAACGTCATCACACACCTTTCCTGAACCACTGCCAGCAAGCGTGGCAATTGCAAAACGGAGCGCTCCAGCCACTATGTTAACGTTAAATCAGATATCTTATCGCTGGCCTGGCGCGGCAACGGATTGTCTTTGCGACATTTCTCTGCAACTCAAACAAGGTGAATGGTTGGCGCTGACCGGCGACAATGGCGCGGGAAAATCGACGCTGTTACGAGTAATGGCAGGTCTTCTTACGCCCACAGCCGGTACGGTTATGCTGCAACAACAAGCGATGAAAAACCTGAAAAACCGCCAGCGCGCGGCAAAGATTGGCGTACTGTTTCAGGACGCGGAAAACCAGCTTTTTCACAGCACTGTTGCTGACGAGATCGCATTTGGTTTGAAACTGCAAAAATGCCCGGCGGATGAAATCACTCAACGTACCAATGCTGCCCTGCAATGCTGCCAGTTAGCAGACACTGCCAGCGCGCATCCGTTAGATCTGCATAGTGCGCAGCGACGGATGGTCGCCGTCGCCAGCCTGGAAGCACTCTCTCCACCCCTATTGCTACTGGACGAGCCGAGTCGGGATTTTGACGAAAATTGGTTGAGCGTGTTTGAAAGCTGGCTGGAAAAGTGCCGCCAGCGAGGCACGAGCGTCGTAGCAATCAGTCATGACGCCGCATTTACCCGGCGTCATTTCTCTCGTGTGGTGCGACTGGAAGATGGTGTAATCAGGAACGTTAATCCATCAGACGATATTCACCCGTAGCGGTCATCATTAAGGTCAAATTTGCAGGCAGACTCTCTTCCAGCACCCGGCGAACATTCGGCCCGTCGGTACGGTCATAAAAGGCTTCTGCGTCTGCCAGCGATAACCCTCCCGCCAGCTTGCGCCCCACCAGACGCTCCCGCAACGCAGATGCGGGAGCTTTGATAAAGATCGAGAAATCACAAAATTGCGCAAGCTGGCACCACTTCTCGTCGTCCAGCAACAACCAGTTTCCTTCGACGATGACGAGTGGTGCGGTAACGTGCAGCGCATCTTCAACAGGATCATGCTTTTGTCGATCGTACTGCGGCCACGTACAATCCCCTTCCACAACCCGGCACAGATTTTCCGCCAGTTTCGCAACGTTGAATGTCTCTGGTGCGCCTTTGAAGGGGCGCAATTGATGCGCATCCAGCCAGCTATTGTAATGGTGAAAACCATCCATCGGCAGTGTCTGAATAGCGGGCAGTTCCGGGTCTTGTTGTGCGAGATATTCCCAGAAGGTGGTTAGGGTAGATTTACCCGTCCCCGGCGGAGCGCAAAGAAAAACCACCGTACGCCGCTGCGGATTTACTGTCTGTAAGGCCGCCAGCATACGCAGCAACGGTTTATGTACATTTTCAATCTCTTCGTTCTGGTACTGTGCCTGTATCTTCAGCCCATTCACCGTTAATTCAATTTTCACGGCGTTAATTCCTTTAAGGTTGTCGTTACTGCCAGCGTCAGCGCCGTTTTGACCATCCCGCTAAAACGCGCCTCTGACCAGACGGCGAAATCGGCGAACTTCATCGCTTTCAACGCGTCATAGAGCGTCGCATTGCGGGTTATGCTATTGACGTTGCTGATAAAATCCCAGGCCATGTCATCGGCAAATCCGGGCATTTCATTCTGTTCGTTCAGGTAATGCCAAAACTGGGAAAAATGCGTGATATCGGCGTACAGCCATTTATCCATTTTCCCCAGCGCATAAATCAAACGCAGCGCAACATCAATATCGTCAAGCGGGCCGCTTTGGGCGAGTAACGGCTTCACTGCATATTCGACGATCTCTTCATCGTTATCGACAAACAGCGACGGCAGAAACTGGCGTATCCCCTGGAGCAAAATAGAATGCGCAGTTTTCATAAATGAAAATAAATTGTCCTGTGCATTCAGTTGCTCAAGCACATCATCTTCTGTCAGCGTCGCCATTGGTCTTCCGATAGATCACCATCAATGCAGGGAGTCTATTATATTACACGTTTGGTCCGCGCCGCCGATCAGTAATGTCTGCGTCCGCACCCCATTCGCCGTCTGTTGGATACCGTTCACCAACTCGCCGCCCGTCACGCCCGTAGCGCTAAAGAGGATATCGTTCCCCCTCGCCGATAACCACTCGCCCACGAAAAGCAACGTCGTTTAATGCCTGGCGCATCGCGGTGACCGCAAGGCCATCAATTTTATTTTTGTCGCCGCAGCCGGTTTGCGGCCAGGCAGCCAACGCTGCCTGTTCCGTAACGCGAAATAATGGCCACGCCAGGGACATCATTGCGCGGCCTCCCCAATATAAACGCCAAATTGTGCCAGCAGATATTTCTCGGCCTGTTCATTCCAGATACCGTGCGTTTTCTCAACCAGCCACGCCAGCTCTTTAAACAGCGGATCGGTTTTGCCTTTTTCGGCAAAATCGGCAATGGCGGTCAGCGGCATGGTCACGCCGTTATAAATGAGTTTTTTACCGCCAGGGATATCCGGCAGATTGAGCACGGTTTCTGGCACCGCATCCAGGCCACCGATATGGGTCACCATAAACGACGGCTGTAACTGCCCCGTGGCGCTAAGGGCAATCGCCTCTTTCATGTCGTCCGTGGAACCGCCGGACGTGCCGACAATGTGCGTACTGTTGTAATGGACGTTGTAGAAATTAAACGGCACTTTGAAGTTTTTATCCGTCGGCCCGGCAAAGAAGTTCAGGCAGCCATCTTCCGCCAGTAATTCATCAGCCATCTCGACGACTGAAGGCACCGCTGCATAGACAAATACGTCATCAAATCCGGCATCATCCGTCAGCGCCCGCAGCGTCTGGACCGGATCGCTCATCCCTTTGGTATTCATATACACCAGCTCAATGCCTTTACTGGCCGCCAGTTCCACCGGCAGCAGCTTTTGTACCTGCGTCAGGCGTTTGTCGTCGATATCGACTACCACCACCCGCGCCGGTTGTATGCCGCCGTTAATGGCGTAATCAATAGCGCCAATTCCCATCGGGCCTGCACACGCCAGTAGCGCAATATTGCCACCAGGTTTGACGCCTATGCGATGCTCATAAACATATTGCGTGGTGTGATAATTGGCATGATAAGCGCCAATAATGCAGCACATCGGTTCCGCCAGCGAGGCCGCAGCAAAATAAGAGCCGTGATACGGTAATACGCAGCCCAGGTTAATGGCGATTTCGGGAATAATCATATAGGTGGCGTTACCGCCAAAATATTCGTAGCTGTAGCCCGCTGAATATCCGCCTGGTAACCCCATCGCCGGTTGCAATACAAAACGCTGGCCTTTTTTATATTTGCCAGTGAGATTTTTACCCACTTCGACAATAACCCCGGCACATTCATGCCCGGTAATGACCGGATGATTTTCTAAATCGTCGGGGACGCGTTTATGTTCACTACCGAGTAACGCCGCTTTCCAGGTGGATAAACAAACGCTGTCAGAAATTACATTCACTAACAGTTCATTATCGGTAATTTCTGGCAGCTCAAATTCGCGCAGACGGACATCCCGCTTGCCATAAATAGCAGCAAGTTTGGTTTTCATTTTTACCTCTGTAATCAGTGTTTATGTTCAGCGGTTAATTGATTAAATAAAGTGTCGAGTTTTGGATCGCCAATATAGTTATTAATCAATATCAGTGGTTTATCCGTCACACGTTTCACGCGCCCTTCCAGACTGGCGTGAGTAACGACGATATCCGCATCCGCAGGCACGTTTTCTATGGCGTAATGTTTTACTTCTATTGCCAGCCCCGCTTTTTCCAGGCGTTTACGGAAGGTGGTTGCGCCCATCGCACTGGAGCCCATCCCTGCATCGCAAACAAAGGCAATACGCTTAACACGGCTTAACGAGAATGCACCTTCTTGTTTCATCGCCTTAACCGCATTGGCTGACTGAGCAAACTCATCTTCGCTCTTCGTTTCCACCGTTTTTTCCATCTTCAGTATCAGCGAAGTAATAGCAAAGGACACCAGGGTACCTACCGTAACACCGGCAATTGTCGCCAGGAACGAGCCTTTCGGCGTCAGTGCCAGGTAAGCAAAGATAGACCCCGGACTTGGGCCAGCCACCAGACCACCGTCCAGTAAGTTAAACATCCAGGTGCCAGACATACCGCCCGCAATCATGGCAATAATGGTCAGCGGCTTCATCAGCACATACGGGAAATACAGTTCGTGGATCCCACCGAGGAAGTGAATAATCATCGCCCCGGGCGCAGAACGTTTACTCATCCCTTTACCAAACAAGGTAAACGCCAGCAGCAGCCCCAGACCAGGACCTGGATTGGAGGCCACCATGAAGAAGATGGATTTACCGTTAACCGAAGCCTGTTGCATTCCCAGCGGATAATAGACGCCCTGATCGATCGCATTATTAAGGAAAAGCACTTTCGCCGGTTCATTGATGACTGACAGCAAAGGTAGATAACCCGCATGTACCAGCGCCTCAATACACTCTTTGACGAAAGTATTAGCAATTAACACCGCCGGGCCGATAACTTCAAAACCCAGCAGACAAAGGAGCATCCCCGCGATACCTAATGAGAAGTTATTGATAACCATCTCAAAACCGGCAGGTATGCGTTTTTCCAGTGCCTTATCGACATATTTTATGACCAGCCCACCTAACGGTCCCATGATCATTGAGCCAAGGAACATCGGGATCTCTGCGCCGACGATCACACCAATAGTACCTATTCCGCCCATGACCGCCCCGCGTTTACCGCCGACCAGATGACCACCGGTAGAACCAATCATCACGGGCAATAAATAGGTAATCATCGGACCAACAATTTTGGCGAAATGTTCATTCGGCAGCCAGCCGGTGGGAATAAATAATGCCGTTATAAATCCCCAGGCAATAAAAGCACCGATATTGGGGATGACCATTGCAGTCAAAAATCCCCCAAAAGCCTGGACCTTTGCACGAGCAGACTTGTTTTCCATAATATTATCCTGTAGAGGAGAGAGTAATTATCCGCGGCTGATAATGTCCGCTAATTGTTTTTCTGATGATGCGGTTAAGAGTTGTTCGAGTATTTCTTCTTCGCACAGTAATTCACTTAACGCCTGAATAGCACCAATGTGCGAATCGGCATCGGCAGCAGAAAGTCCGATGAGTAATTTAATCGGTTCGTCATTCCCCGGAAAATAAACGCCTTGTTTAAGTAACGTCAAAGACATCCCGGTTTTAAGCGCTCCACATTCCGGTCGCGCATGAGGCATTGCCACGCCTGGTGCGAGAATATAATAAGGACCATTGCTGATGGTGGAATCTTTAATAGCCTGAATGTAATTCTCGCTGATATAGTTTTTTGCTAACAGTGATGCCATCGAGAAATTGATAGCTTCCTGCCAGTCTTTTGTTGAATGTATAACTGAGATTGATAATTCTGGAAAATAATCAATAAGCCGCATAAATTATCCTTATTTATTTTTAGGGTACCGTCCGGCGGTAAAAATAAAATACGCGTGCGGTTTAATGAAAGCAATTGGGTACGCGAGAAGAAAAACCCCATGAACAAAAATAATAAAACCTTAAATAACAACAACATGAAATTGATATTTTTAAAGTCAACTTTGTATTTGTTACGTTTATCACAAAATCAACATTTTGATTGTTGTTGTATTTGTGATGCATATCGCCATTTATTTATTGAATGTCCGAAAACATACTTTTTTAATGCAACGTTTTTTCGCTATACCCCTTTATAGATTCTGAATTCTCACCTGTCGGCTATTTTCTCCTTACCTCATGTGACATATTCCCCACTTTACTCAAGGAAGATTCATATGAAAGCACCTGTTTCATTAACCTCATTTCGCCCACAAAAATCTCTTGCTATCGCCATTGGCGTGCTTGCCGTGGTTGTGCTGCCATTTCTCTCGTATTACACCGTTAATGAAGGTGAACGCGGCATTTTGCTGCGCTACGGAAAAATCGTAAAAGTTGCCGAGCCGGGGCTGGGTTTTAAGATCCCTTTTATGGAAAGCGTAGAGAAAATTTCCACGCGTAATCAGGCTGTGGTCTATCAGGGATTACAGGCCTACAGCCGCGACCAGCAACCGGCACAAATGACAGTATCAGTCAGCTTCCACATTAAACCTTCAGAAGCAGGCGCGGTTTATACCACCTACAACACCATTGAAGCATTAAAAGATCGTTTGATTGTCCGTCAGTTGCCAACTCAACTGGAGAACGTTTTCGGACAATATACCGCCATCAGCGCCGTACAGGATCGTACAAAACTGGTTCAGGATCTGCAAAATGCCATGCGCAAAGCCGTTGTTGGGCCAGTGGTAATTGACGGGGTCCAGATTGAAAATATTGATTTTTCTGACGCTTATGAAAAGTCGATTGAAGACCGAATGAAAGCAGAAGTCGCCATTGCCACGCGTAAGCAAAATCTGGAAACGGAGAAAATCCAGGCGCAAATAGCGGTAACTCAGGCCCAGGCGGAAGCAGACAGTAAACTAGCGGCAGCCAAAGCAGAAGCGGAAACTATTCGCGTAAGAGGCGCGGCAGAGGCTGAAACTATTCGTTTAAAAAGTGCGGCTGAAGCAGAAGCTATCCGCCTGCGCGGTGAAGCTCTGCGGGAGAATCCCGGACTTGTTGCCCTCACCACTGCTGAGCGTTGGGACGGTAAACTGCCCGATACCATGATCCCCGGCAGCACAGTTCCGTTTATCTCTACTAAGTAAAAAAAGGGCCGCTTTCGCGGCCCTTGAGATTGATAGCAAAGACAAAACTGCCTGATGCGCTACGCTTATCAGGCCTACATACTTCCTGCAATATGTTGAATTTGCAAAATCTTGTAGGACGGATAAGGCGTTCACGCCGCATCCGGCATAAACAACGCGCACTTTGCCAACAATCTGAAGGGCCGCATTTGCGGCCCTTCTCACAAAGCACCTTACCGATTACAGCAGCGCTTTTGCTTTCGCAACAACGTTGTCAACGGTGAAGCCGAACTCTTCAAACAGCTGCTCTGCCGGAGCAGATTCACCGAAGGTGGTCATGCCGACGATAGCGCCGTTCAGGCCAACATACTTGTACCAGTAGTCAGCAATGCCAGCTTCCACCGCAACACGAGCGGTAACCGCTTTCGGCAGTACGGATTCACGGTAAGCCGCGTCCTGCTTGTCGAATGCGTCGGTAGACGGCATGGAAACCACGCGCGCTTTCACGCCTTCGGCAGTCAGTTTTTCGTAGGCGGCAACAGCCAGTTCAACTTCAGAACCGGTCGCGATGAAGATCAGTTCCGGCTGACCAGCACAGTCTTTCAGCACATAACCACCGCGCGCGATGTTTGCCAGCTGCTCTTCAGTACGTTCCTGCTGCGCCAGGTTCTGACGGGAGAGGATAAGCGCAGTCGGGCCGTCCTGACGCTCAACGCCGTATTTCCACGCTACTGCGGATTCAACCTGGTCACACGGACGCCATGTAGACATGTTCGGGGTCACGCGCAGAGAAGCGATCTGTTCTACCGGCTGGTGAGTCGGGCCATCTTCGCCCAGACCGATGGAGTCGTGGGTGTAAACCATCACCTGACGCTGTTTCATCAGCGCAGCCATACGTACGGCATTACGTGCGTATTCCACGAACATCAGGAAGGTTGAGGTATACGGCAGGAAACCACCATGCAGGGAGATACCGTTGGCAATCGCAGTCATACCGAATTCACGTACACCGTAGTGGATGTAGTTACCCGCAGCATCTTCGTTGATTGCTTTAGAACCAGACCACAGGGTCAGGTTAGACGGCGCCAGGTCTGCAGAACCGCCGAGGAATTCCGGCAACAGCGGCCCGAACGCTTCGATAGCATTCTGAGACGCTTTACGGCTGGCGATCTTCGCCGGATTAGCCTGAAGTTTAGCGATGAACTCTTTCGCTTTGGCGTCGAAGTCAGACGGCATTTCGCCTTTCATACGGCGGGTAAATTCAGCGGCTTCCTGCGGATAAGCTTTCGCGTAAGCAGCGAATTTCTCGTTCCATGCGGACTCTTTCGCCTGGCCTGCTTCTTTCGCATCCCACTGAGCATAGATTTCAGACGGGATTTCGAACGGCGCGTATTTCCAGCCCAGCTGTTCGCGGGTCAGGGCAATTTCAGCGTCGCCCAGCGGCGCACCGTGGGAGTCGTGGGTACCGGCTTTGTTCGGGGAACCGAAACCGATGATGGTTTTGCACATCAGCAGGGACGGTTTGTCAGTCACTGCGCGTGCTTCTTCTACTGCGCGTTTGATGGATGCCGCGTCATGACCGTCGATGTCGCGAATAACGTGCCAGCCGTAAGCTTCGAAACGCATTGCGGTGTCGTCGGTAAACCAGCCTTCAACGTGACCATCGATAGAAATACCGTTGTCATCGTAGAACGCAATCAGTTTACCCAGCTTCAGCGTACCCGCCAGAGAGCAAACTTCGTGGGAGATGCCTTCCATCATGCAGCCGTCGCCCATGAAAGCGTAGGTGTAGTGGTCGACGATGTCGTGGCCCGGACGGTTAAACTGCGCCGCCAGCGTTTTTTCTGCAATCGCCATACCGACTGCGTTGGCAATACCCTGACCCAGCGGACCGGTGGTGGTTTCTACACCTGCGGTGTAACCCACTTCCGGGTGACCCGGAGTTTTAGAGTGCAGCTGACGGAAGTTTTTCAGTTCTTCCATCGGCAGATCGTAACCGGTGAGGTGCAGCAGGCTGTAGATCAGCATGGAGCCGTGGCCGTTGGACAGCACGAAGCGGTCACGGTCAGCCCAGGACGGATTCTGCGGGTTGTGTTTCAGGAAATCACGCCACAGGACTTCGGCAATGTCAGCCATACCCATAGGGGCACCCGGGTGACCGGATTTGGCTTTCTGTACTGCGTCCATGCTCAGCGCACGAATAGCATTGGCAAGCTCTTTACGTGAGGACATTTTGACTCCAGATCGGATGATGAAGGGCACGCCCTTAACGACTTGACGACAGCGCGTTTTGGGCTACGCCGGAAAATTTGCCAACAATTTACCGCAAGCCGCGCGTCATGTACATGGAACATCCTTTTGCCGCTTCAGAAATCTCTGGATCATGCTCGCATGTTGCGCAATCCACTCGCCCGTCCGCTGCGCTTTTCCTTATACTGAGACTGAGCGTCGATTCACCTGCAAACGGCGCATTTTTAGAATAATCCTGACCTTGTGCGGAAGAGAAAACATGAAAATTCGCGCCTTATTGGTAGCAATGAGCGTGGCTACGGTGCTAACCGGTTGCCAGAATATGGACTCCAGTGGACTGCTCTCATCAGGAGCGGAAGCTTTTCAGGCTTACAGTTTGAGTGATGCGCAGGTGAAAAAACTGAGCGATCAGGCATGCCAGGAGATGGACAGCAAGGCGACGATTGCGCCAGCCAATAGCGAATATGCTAGACGTCTGACGACAATTTCTCGCGCGTTAGGCGATAACATCAACGGTCAGCCGGTGAATTACAAAGTGTATATGGCGAAGGATGTGAACGCCTTTGCAATGGCTAACGGCTGTATCCGCGTCTATAGCGGGCTGATGGATATGATGACGGATAACGAAGTCGAAGCGGTGCTCGGTCACGAAATGGGGCACGTGGCATTAGGCCATGTGAAGAAAGGAATGCAGGTAGCACTTGGTACAAACGCAATTCGCGTTGCGGCGGCCTCTGCAGGCGGAATTGTCGGCAGTTTGTCACAATCACAACTGGGAGACCTGGGCGAAAAGCTAGTCAATTCGCAATTTACCCAACGTCAGGAATCAGAGGCCGATGATTACTCCTACGATTTGCTGCGCCAACGCGGTATCAGCCCGGCAGGTCTTGCCACCAGCTTTGAAAAACTGGCGAAACTGGAAGAAGGCCGCCAAAGCTCAATGTTTGACGACCATCCTGCATCCGCCGAACGCGCCCAGCATATTCGCGATCGTATGAGCGCGGATGGAGTTAAGTAAAGCCAGGTAGTGCCGAACGTAGGTCGGATAAGGCGTTCACGCCGCATCTGACAAGAATGGCACATTTGTTACTCCGTGCGCATTGCCGGATGCGATGCTGGCGTATCTTATCCGGCCTACGGGTGCCGAGTGTAGGTCGGATAAGGCGTTCACGCCGCATCCGACATTAATGACACATCACCCGTGCGCCTCTTATCTGGCGCTTACTCGCCCTTTTTCGCCGCCTGAATATACAGCATCTCCAGCGCCAGCGTCGCCGCAGCCAGAGCGGTGATTTCCGACTGATCGTATGCCGGAGCCACTTCCACTACGTCCATCCCAACGATGTTGAGATCTTTCAAGCCGCGTACCAGTTTAATGGCGCAATCGGAGGTCAGGCCGCCAATTACCGGCGTACCGGTTCCCGGCGCGAAAGCAGGATCCAGGCAGTCGATATCAAAGGTCAGGTAAACCGGCATATCACCCACAATCTGTTTCACCTGGGCGATAATGTCATCCACGCTGCGATCGTTCACCTGGCAGGCGTCCAGCACGGTAAAGCCGTTGTCTTTATCAAACTCGGTACGAATACCAATCTGCACGGAATGATTCGGGTCGATCAGACCTTCTTTCGGCGCGGTATAGAACATGGTGCCGTGGTCAAATTCACAACCGTTCGCATAGGTATCGGTGTGGGCATCAAAGTGTACCAGTGCCATTTTGCCGAAATGCTTCGCATGAGCGCGCAGCAGTGGCAGCGTCACAAAGTGGTCACCACCGAAGGAGAGCATACGCTTACCGGCAGCCAGCAGCTTCTCGGCGTGCGCCTGCAGCTTCTCGCTCATCTCACGGGCATCTCCGAAGGCATATACCAGATCGCCGCAGTCCACGACGTTCAGGCGCTCACGCATGTCGAAATTCCACGGGAAGCGATTGTGTTCCCAGGCCAGATTCGTCGAAACCTGACGGATCGCTGCCGGACCGTGGCGCCCCCCCGCACGGCCAGAAGTGGCCATATCGAACGGCACGCCAGTAATCACCCAGTCAGCATCGCTGTCATACGGCTGGAAGTTCATCGGCAGGCGTAAAAAACCAAAGGCGTTGGAAACCAGTGAGTTATCGTATTGATGACCTAAGGTGCTCATGGATGGACTCCTATTACAAAGTCGATATAAAAAAACCCTTCCGCGTCGTTAGGCCCGACGAGGAAGGGTTGGATTTGCGAAACACAAGTTTGTGCTAATTATCGCCTTAAATGGGCGAGGCATCAAGCGAGGTTGCTATTTCCGACACGGTGGCGGCGCATAGCCATTGTTATCTGCCGGAAAGGCTTGTCCAGAGCACGGCGGCAGCGCGTTTTTCGCCGGGCCTTGTAATTCAAAGGCGGCAAAGCCGATTACACCGGTATTACGCACATCGCCTTGCGCCGAATTGGCTGCGTAGGAATCAGCAACGTTGGCGAACTGAAAAGCCGCTTCGGTATGTTTATCTTTGCGGAATCCTTTAATCGCTAACGAATCTCCGGCATTCACAATATAACCGTTGTTATTCAGCGAACCTTGCTTGCCGTTCAGCACATCCAGGCCATCAACCGTAGCAACGATCTCGTAGTTGGTGTTACGACTGTAATTACGGACATATAATTGATAATTCATTCCGACTCTGGCATGGACAATATAGCGTGGTTCATTATTGGATGAATCATAAACCCGCGTAATTGGTAGAGATTTAAAATTACCATCGCGAATAGCATATTCCAGTTCGTTAATACGAATGCTATAAACGCGGTCGTAGCCGGAAGGAACATTAGTCGAATAACTAATAATGATCATCTCTGCCGGATCGCGCCAGGCTCGTTCAGCAGATACGCCCTGAACCGTTGAGTGCACATCCCCACCCCAGGCGGTGCCGACATTACCCGATGCACTGCTATTATACTGCGCATTACTGGAACAACCGGCCAGCAGCACGATTAATGCCACCAACGCGCTACGTACTTTCCATTTTTTCATAACCGTTCCCTCTGCATTTAATTAATGCAGCGATTGTAGGGAGATTATTTAATAAGAAAAGCAGCTAAATTATTTTTAAGAATATATAAAAAGAAAGCGGGCCGATTTACGTAAATAAATCGCCCCGCCAGCGGAATAATCTTAATTATTCATCTTCAAGATAGGTATAACCGTACAAACCTGCCTCGAACTCTTCAAGGAACTGTTGTTGCAGTTCAGCATCAAGATCGGTTTTCTTCACCTGATCGCGGAACTGGGTTAACAGCGTTTTCGGATCGAGCTGCACATATTGCAGCATGTCCGCCACGGTATCGCCTTCGTCAGACAGTTCCACTTCTACGCTGCCGTCAGGGAAGACGAACACGTCAACCGCTTCGGTATCACCGAACAGGTTGTGCATGTTGCCGAGGATCTCCTGATATGCGCCGACCATAAAGAAACCGAGCATCGGCGGATTCTCCGGATCGTACTCCGGCATAGGCATTGTCGTGGCAATACCGTCACCATCAATATAGTGGTCGATAGCACCGTCTGAGTCACAGGTAATATCCAGCAGCACAGCGCGGCGTTCCGGCACTTGATCCAGCCCTTCCAGCGGCAGAACCGGGAACAACTGGTCGATCCCCCACGCATCCGGCATCGACTGGAACAGCGAGAAGTTGACGTACATTTTGTCCGCCATACGTTCCTGCAGCTCGTCGATAATCGGACGATGAGCACGGTTTTGCGGATCCAGCTGCTTTTGCACTTCATGGCACATGCTCAAATAAAGCTGCTCAGCCCATGCGCGTTCTTGCAGGCTAAAGGTGCCGGAAGAGTAGCCGATATGAATGTCGTGCAGATCCATCTGGCTGTCGTGTAACCATTCACGCAGAGAACGGCGAGTTCCCGGTTCGTGCATTTCCTGCCAGGTTTCCCACATGCTTTGCAGGGCGCGCGGTGCGTCTTCTGCAGGCGCGGTCGGCACCGTGTATTCGTTACGTTCCACGCCGATGATATTCGACACCAACACGGTGTGATGCGCAGTCACCGCACGACCCGATTCGGTGATTACCGTCGGATGTGGCAGACCATTTTCTTCACACGCATCACCAATCGCCCAGATGATGTTGTTGGCGTATTCATTGAGGCCGTAGTTTACGGAGCAGTCAGACTGCGAACGGGTGCCTTCATAGTCCACGCCCAGACCGCCGCCGACGTCGAAGCACTGAATATTGACGCCCAGCTTGTGCAGTTCCACATAGAAACGCGCGGATTCACGAACGCCTGTCGCGATATCGCGAATATTCGCCATCTGCGAACCGAGGTGGAAGTGCAGCAGTTGCAGGCTGTCGAGACGCCCGGCTTCACGCAGCGTTTCAACCAGTTGCAGTACTTGAGTCGCCGCCAGGCCAAACTTCGATTTTTCCCCGCCGGAGGACTGCCATTTACCCGAGCCTTGCGACGCCAGACGTGCACGCACGCCCAGACGAGGAACGACATTCAGACGTTCTGCTTCATCCAGCACAATGGCAATTTCTGACATCTTCTCAATGACCAGATAGACCTTGTGGCCCATCTTCTCGCCAATTAATGCCAGGCGGATATATTCGCGGTCCTTATAACCGTTGCAGACGATGACGCTACGGGTCATGCCAGCATGTGCCAGCACCGCCATCAACTCGGCTTTGGAACCGGCTTCCAGGCCCAGCGGTTCGCCCGAATGAATCAGGGACTCAATCACCCGGCGGTGCTGGTTAACTTTGATCGGATAAACGAGGAAGTAATCGCCGTTATAGCCGTAGGATTCCCGCGCTCGTTTGAACGCGGCGTTAATGGAACGCAAACGGTGCTGCAGGATCTGTGGGAAACAGAACAGTGCAGGCAGACGCTGACCCTGTGCTTCGCGAGTTTTCACTAACTGCGCGAGATCGACGCGAGCTTCCGGGACGTCCGGGTCTGGGCACACGCTGATGTGGCCCAGCTCGTTAACGTCATAGTAGTTATTGCCCCACCAGGCAATATTGTAAGTACGCAGCATCTTGCTGGCTTCCTGGGAGCTCATTGCAACCTCCTGCATGGAGCGTAGTACACCGTGTTCGCCCGCTGACGAAGGCAAACCCATAGACATGTCGTCAGACATAGCGAACCTCAAATTATTTTATTAAGTGTAAAACAGTTAACGACTATCGCAGCCTGGAACTGCGATAACAACCCATAAGCACATGGATTTTCCAGCAGTGAATGCTGACGCTCCAACTGCGCAACCGGTTTCTTTTTCATAACATTATTAAGCACATAACCGAACGTAAGTGTGACAGTTCGGCGAAACCACGAGAAAACTCTTGTTTTTACAAGAGCGCCCTTGTTCAGTCCTCAGTAGCTGTAACCAGCTCTTGAATCCTGAGAAGCGCCGAGATGGGTATAACATCGGCAGGTATGCAAAGCAGAGATGCAGAGTGCGGGGAACGAATCTTCACCAGAACGGTGAGACAGGTTAAGCAGCAGACAACGGTTCATTATTTCGTATCACCTCCACGGCCGCCTGTTAAGACGAACCCACAAGCCAAAACTCTGTTTTCAACCCGGCTGGAAGTGGCAACACGAAAGAAACGTCGTGTGCTTTTTATTTAAGCCGCGCGCCGCGTTTTATACCCCACAATGGCAGAAAATTGCAAAAGATAAATACGCAGAATGCCAGCATTGTCAGGAAAAATTTCCAGCCACGTTTTTAACAGAATGAGACACGATTCAAAAAAAAGTGGAAATTGGGTGAAGAACTGACCTAAAATAGCCATCCAGATGTTAATCCATCCATACCGATTAACACTCAGACTGCCAGTGTTTTTAACCTGCAGAGTCGTGGTAGGATCCGCTACCATAGAAAATCCACACAACAGTTTGAGCTAACCAAATTCTCTTTAGGTGATATTAAATATGGCAAAACACCTTTTTACGTCCGAGTCCGTCTCTGAAGGGCATCCTGACAAAATTGCTGACCAAATCTCTGATGCCGTTTTAGACGCGATCCTCGAACAGGATCCGAAAGCACGCGTTGCTTGCGAAACCTACGTAAAAACCGGCATGGTTTTAGTTGGCGGCGAAATCACCACCAGCGCCTGGGTAGACATCGAAGAGATCACCCGTAACACCGTTCGCGAAATTGGCTATGTACATTCCGACATGGGCTTTGACGCTAACTCCTGTGCGGTTCTGAGCGCCATCGGTAAACAGTCTCCTGACATCAACCAGGGCGTTGACCGTGCCGATCCGCTGGAACAGGGCGCAGGTGACCAGGGTCTGATGTTTGGCTACGCAACTAATGAAACCGACGTGCTGATGCCAGCACCTATCACTTATGCACACCGTCTGGTACAGCGTCAGGCTGAAGTGCGTAAAAACGGCACTCTGCCGTGGCTGCGCCCGGACGCGAAAAGCCAGGTGACTTTCCAGTATGACGACGGCAAAATCGTTGGCATTGATGCTGTCGTGCTTTCCACTCAGCACTCTGAAGAGATCGACCAGAAATCGCTGCAAGAAGCGGTAATGGAAGAGATCATCAAGCCGATTCTGCCCGCTGAATGGCTGACTTCTGCCACCAAATTCTTCATCAACCCGACCGGTCGTTTCGTTATCGGTGGCCCGATGGGTGACTGCGGTCTGACTGGTCGTAAAATCATCGTTGATACCTACGGCGGCATGGCGCGTCATGGTGGCGGTGCGTTCTCCGGTAAAGATCCATCAAAAGTGGACCGTTCCGCAGCCTACGCAGCACGTTATGTCGCGAAAAACATTGTTGCTGCTGGCCTGGCCGATCGTTGTGAAATTCAGGTTTCCTACGCAATCGGCGTGGCTGAACCGACTTCCATCATGGTAGAAACTTTCGGTACTGAGAAAGTGCCTTCTGAACAACTGACTCTGCTGGTACGTGAATTCTTCGACCTGCGCCCATACGGTCTGATTCAGATGCTGGATCTGCTGCACCCGATCTACAAAGAAACCGCAGCATACGGTCACTTTGGTCGTGAACATTTCCCGTGGGAAAAAACCGACAAAGCGCAGCTGCTGCGTGATGCTGCCGGTCTGAAGTAATCTTTCTTCACCTGCTTTCAAAGGCCAGCCTCGCGCTGGCCTTTTTCTTTTACCTCACCGCGGTGGACAGGCATTCACGCCGCATCCGGCAAAAAAACCGCCCGCACAATAACATCATTCTTCCTCAACACGTTTTACCGCAAATTATCATCACTACTGAAACCGATTACACCAACCACGCCAGCCAAATATTTGTAATATTTTCATATTATTATTCAGCCTTCACAGTTGTTACATTTTTTTTCAGTAAAGTCTTAATTGCAGATAACAACCTTTAATCTATGATGATATAACTCAATTATTTTCATGCACTTAAATCATAACCAAGATAAATGTTAGTGTAAGCGATTACACTGATGTGATTTGCTTCACATCTTTTTACGTCGTACTCACCTATCTTAATTCACAATAAAAAATAACCATATTGGAGGGCATCATGCCTGACGCTAAAAAACAGGGGCGGTCAAACAAGGCAATGACGTTTTTCGTCTGCTTCCTTGCCGCTCTGGCGGGATTACTCTTTGGCCTGGATATCGGTGTAATTGCTGGCGCACTGCCGTTTATTGCAGATGAATTCCAGATTACTTCGCACACGCAAGAATGGGTCGTAAGCTCCATGATGTTCGGTGCGGCAGTCGGTGCGGTGGGCAGCGGCTGGCTCTCCTTTAAACTCGGGCGCAAAAAGAGCCTGATGATCGGCGCAATCCTGTTTGTTGCCGGTTCACTGTTCTCTGCGGCTGCGCCAAACGTTGAAGTACTGATTCTTTCCCGCGTTCTGCTGGGGCTGGCGGTGGGTGTGGCCTCTTATACCGCACCACTGTACCTGTCAGAAATTGCGCCGGAAAAAATTCGCGGCAGTATGATCTCGATGTATCAGTTGATGATCACTATCGGGATCCTCGGCGCTTATCTTTCTGATACCGCCTTCAGCTACACCGGTGCATGGCGCTGGATGCTGGGTGTGATTATCATCCCGGCAATTTTGCTGCTGATTGGTGTCTTCTTCCTGCCAGACAGCCCACGTTGGTTTGCCGCCAAACGCCGTTTTGTTGATGCCGAACGCGTGCTGCTACGCCTGCGTGACACCAGCGCGGAAGCGAAACGCGAACTGGATGAAATCCGTGAAAGTTTGCAGGTTAAACAGAGTGGCTGGGCGCTGTTTAAAGAGAATAGCAACTTCCGCCGCGCGGTGTTCCTTGGCGTACTATTGCAGGTAATGCAGCAATTCACCGGGATGAACGTCATCATGTATTATGCGCCGAAAATCTTCGAACTGGCGGGTTATACCAACACCTCCGAGCAAATGTGGGGGACAGTGATTGTCGGCCTGACCAACGTACTTGCCACCTTTATCGCAATCGGCCTTGTTGACCGCTGGGGACGTAAACCAACGCTAACGCTGGGCTTCCTGGTGATGGCTGCTGGTATGGGCGTACTCGGTACAATGATGCATATCGGTATCCACTCTCCGTCGGCGCAGTATTTCGCCATCGCCATGCTGCTGATGTTTATTGTCGGTTTTGCCATGAGTGCCGGTCCGCTGATTTGGGTACTGTGCTCCGAAATTCAGCCGCTGAAAGGCCGCGATTTTGGCATCACCTGCTCCACTGCCACCAACTGGATTGCCAACATGATCGTTGGCGCAACGTTCCTGACCATGCTCAACACGCTGGGTAACGCCAACACCTTCTGGGTGTATGCTGCTCTGAACGTACTGTTTATCCTGCTGACATTGTGGCTGGTACCGGAAACCAAACACGTTTCGCTGGAACATATTGAACGTAATCTGATGAAAGGTCGTAAACTGCGCGAAATCGGCGCTCACGATTAATCTCCTCAGGCTTCCTCCCATCATGGAGGAAGCCACCTCTTGCAGTCATCTTTTCTTCGCTCTATCCTCTGCCGCTATGAAAACATCCCGTCTCCCTATCGCCATCCAACAGGCCGTTATGCGTCGCCTGCGGGAAAAACTCGCCCAGGCCAACCTGAAGCTAGGGCGTAACTACCCGGAGCCAAAACTCTCTTACACCCAGCGCGGAACCTCTGCCGGAACAGCCTGGCTGGAAAGCTATGAAATTCGCCTCAATCCCGTTTTGCTGTTGGAAAACAGTGAAGCCTTTATTGAAGAGGTAGTGCCACACGAACTGGCACATTTGCTGGTATGGAAACATTTCGGGCGCGTAGCGCCACATGGCAAAGAGTGGAAGTGGATGATGGAAAGCGTGCTGGGCGTTCCCGCCCGTCGTACGCATCAGTTCGAACTGCAATCCGTGCGCCGCAACACCTTCCCCTACCGCTGCAAGTGCCAGGAGCATCAGCTTACCGTACGCCGTCATAATCGCGTAGTTCGTGGCGAAGCCGTCTATCGCTGTGTTCACTGCGGCGAACAGCTGGTTGCGAAATAACCACCTGAACTATCAGGAACTTTCCTGATCTGGCTGATTGCATACCAAAACAACTTTCGCTACGTTGCTGGCTCGTTTTAACACGGAGTAAGTGATGTACCGTTATTTGTCTATTGCTGCGGTGGTACTGAGCACAGCATTTTCCGGCCCGGCATTGGCCGAAGGTATCAATAGTTTTTCTCAAGCGAAAGCCGCGGCGGTAAAAGTCCACGCTGACGCGCCCGGTACGTTTTATTGCGGATGTAAAATTAACTGGCAGGGCAAAAAAGGCGTTGTTGATCTGCAATCGTGCGGCTATCAGGTGCGAAAAAATGAAAACCGTGCCAGCCGCGTAGAGTGGGAACACGTCGTTCCTGCCTGGCAATTCGGTCACCAGCGCCAGTGCTGGCAGGACGGTGGACGTAAAAATTGCGCCAAAGATCCGGTCTATCGCAAGATGGAAAGCGATATGCATAACCTGCAGCCGTCAGTCGGTGAGGTGAATGGCGATCGCGGCAACTTTATGTACAGCCAGTGGAATGGCGGTGAAGGCCAGTACGGTCAATGCGCCATGAAGGTCGATTTCAAAGAAAAAGTTGCCGAACCACCAGCGCGTGCACGCGGTGCCATTGCGCGCACCTACTTCTATATGCGTGACCAATACAACCTGACACTCTCTCGTCAGCAAACGCAGCTGTTCAACGCATGGGACAAGATGTATCCAGTTACCGACTGGGAGTGCGAGCGTGATGAACGCATCGCGAAGGTGCAGGGCAATCATAACCCGTATGTGCAACGCGCTTGCCAGGCGCGAAAGAGCTAACCTACACTAGCGGGATTCTTTTTGTTAACCCCTACCCCACGCGTACAACCGCGTGGGGAGACGACGCGGATTTTTAACTATGCGTATCCCCCGCATTTATCATCCTGAACCACTGACCAGCCATTCTCACATCGCGCTTTGCGAAGATGCCGCCAACCATATCGGGCGCGTACTGCGTATGGGGTCGGGACAGGCGCTGCAATTGTTTGACGGCAGCAACCAGGTCTTTGACGCCGAAATTACCAGCGCCAGCAAAAAAAGCGTGGAAGTGAAGGTGCTGGAAGGCCAGATCGACGATCGCGAATCTCCGCTGCATATTCACCTCGGTCAGGTGATGTCGCGTGGTGAAAAAATGGAATTTACTATCCAGAAATCGATCGAACTCGGTGTAACCCTCATTACGCCACTTTTTTCTGAGCGCTGCGGCGTTAAACTGGATAGTGAACGTCTGAACAAGAAGCTCCAGCAGTGGCAGAAGATTGCAATTGCTGCCTGTGAGCAGTGTGGCCGTAACCGGGTGCCGGAAATCCGTCCAGCGATGGATCTGGAAGCCTGGTGTGCAGAGCAGGATGAAGGACTGAAACTGAATCTTCACCCGCGCGCCAGTAACAGCATCAATACGTTGCCGTTACCGGTCGAACGCGTCCGCCTGCTGATTGGCCCGGAAGGCGGTTTATCGGCAGATGAAATTGCCATGACTGCCCGCTATCAATTTACTGATATCCTGTTGGGACCTCGCGTTTTGCGTACTGAGACAACTGCGCTCACCGCCATTACCGCGCTACAAGTGCGTTTTGGCGATTTGGGCTAACGGAGAAGAATAATGATCAAGCTCGGCATCGTGATGGACCCCATCGCAAACATCAACATCAAGAAAGATTCCAGTTTCGCTATGTTGCTGGAAGCACAGCGTCGTGGTTACGAACTTCACTATATGGAGATGGCCGATCTCTATTTGATCAATGGTGAGGCTCGCGCTCGTACCCGTACTTTGAGCGTCGAACAGAACTACGATAAATGGTACGAGTTCACGGGTGAGCAGGATCTGCCGCTGGCCGATCTCGATGTGATCCTGATGCGTAAAGACCCGCCGTTTGATACCGAGTTTATCTACGCGACCTATATTCTGGAACGTGCCGAAGATAAAGGGACGCTGATCGTTAACAAGCCGCAGAGCCTGCGCGATTGTAACGAAAAACTGTTCACTGCCTGGTTCTCTGACTTAACACCAGAAACGCTGGTCACACGCAATAAAGCGCAGCTAAAAGCTTTCTGGGAAAAACACAGCGACATCATTCTTAAGCCGCTGGACGGTATGGGCGGCGCGTCGATTTTCCGCGTGAAAGAAGGCGATCCAAACCTCGGCGTGATTGCCGAAACCCTGACTGAGCATGGCACTCGCTACTGCATGGCGCAAAATTACCTGCCAGCCATTAAAGATGGCGACAAACGCGTGCTGGTAGTGGATGGCGAGCCGGTGCCGTATTGCCTGGCGCGTATTCCGCAGGGGGGCGAAACCCGTGGCAATCTGGCTGCCGGTGGTCGCGGTGAACCTCGTCCGCTGACGGAAAGTGACTGGAAAATCGCCCGTCAGATTGGGCCGACGCTGAAAGAAAAAGGGCTGATTTTTGTTGGTCTGGATATCATCGGCGACCGTCTGACTGAAATTAACGTCACCAGCCCAACCTGTATTCGTGAGATTGAAGCAGAGTTTCCGGTGTCGATCACCGGAATGTTAATGGATGCCATCGAAGCACGTTTACAGCAGCAGTAACCCACCTTAGCGAGAAGGATCTCGTTGAGACTCTGAGTGACAGCGCCCTTCTTTCCACGCATACTGGGCGCTGTTGCTTTTTTGAACCAGGAAACAGAACCTCTGACAATGAATTTACAGCATCACTTTCTTATTGCCATGCCTGCTCTCCAGGATCCGATTTTCCGTCGTTCCGTGGTCTACATTTGCGAACATAATACCAATGGTGCAATGGGGATCATCGTCAACAAGCCGCTGGAAAATCTCAAAATTGAAGGGATTCTGGAAAAGCTGAAGATCACGCCGGAGCCGCGTGATGAATCAATCCGTCTGGATAAACCGGTTATGCTCGGCGGTCCGCTGGCTGAAGATCGCGGGTTTATTTTGCATACTCCGCCCTCCAATTTTGCTTCCAGCATTCGCATTTCAGACAACACAGTGATGACCACTTCCCGCGATGTGCTGGAAACGCTCGGCACCGATAAACAACCGTCTGACGTATTGGTGGCTCTGGGTTATGCCTCCTGGGAGAAAGGTCAACTGGAACAAGAAATTCTCGATAACGCGTGGCTAACGGCCCCGGCAGATCTGAATATTCTGTTCAAAACGCCGATTGCCGACCGCTGGCGCGAGGCGGCAAAACTGATTGGTGTGGATATTCTCACCATGCCTGGTGTGGCAGGACACGCCTGATGAGTGGAACCTTACTCGCCTTCGACTTCGGCACCAAAAGCATTGGCGTAGCGGTCGGCCAACGCATTACCGGCACCGCTCGCCCTTTGCCTGCAATTAAAGCGCAGGACGGTACGCCGGACTGGAACATTATCGAGCGTTTACTGAAAGAGTGGCAGCCGGACGAAATCATCGTCGGTTTGCCGCTGAATATGGACGGCACCGAACAGCCGTTAACCGCCAGAGCGCGTAAATTTGCCAACCGTATTCATGGTCGTTTCGGTGTTGAAGTAAAGCTCCATGACGAGCGTCTTAGCACCGTGGAGGCACGTTCCGGTCTGTTTGAACAGGGCGGCTATCGGGCGCTCAACAAAGGCAAAGTCGACTCTGCCTCTGCGGTTATTATTCTCGAAAGCTATTTCGAGCAGGAATATTAAGGCGATTTACTAGCGCACAGATTTCTGACAATGTGCTCGTTGTTTCATGTTGGATGCGGCGTAAACGCCTTATCCAACCTACAGTGAGTGCGAATTCAAAGTTACGCTTCCCTTGTAGGCCCGATAAGCTTGCGCATCGGGCATATTTACAATTCGTATCAGACACAGCAACGTCACAAGCGCCCTTCTTTCACCCGCTGCTGATAACTCTGCTGAAACGTTATCATCCCCACCTGCTGCCCGGTTTGAATAACATGCGGTAACTGGTGGGTTTTCCCTTCACGAATCAAATTCCCCACCGCGGGTGTGTTAATCAGTAATTCAAACAGCGCCACGCGTCCTTCCTGTTTATCCACTTCCAGTTTTTGTGACAACACTGCCCGTAAACTACCTGCCAGTTGATTACGCACGGGATCTTTTTCCTGCGCAGGAAATGAATCCACCAGTCGCTCAACTGCCTGCGCTGCGCCGCGCGTGTGTAATGTCGCCAGCACCAGATGCCCGGTTTCTGCCGCCGTCAGCGCCAGACGGATTGTCTCGCTATCACGCAGCTCTCCGAGCAAAATCACATCAGGATCTTCCCGCAATGCAGCCCGCAATCCCGATGTGAAAGTCATACAGTGCAAACCAATCTCCCGCTGCTGGATCAAACATCGCTGACTGGTATAGAGATATTCCACAGGATCTTCCAGCGTCAGAATATGCGCATCGGCATGTTGATTGAGATAGCCAACCATCGCCGCCAGCGTGGTAGATTTGCCGCTCCCCGTCGCCCCCGTCACCAGAATCAGGCCATTCTCGCTCTTGAGTAATTCCGGCAATACCGGTGGTGCGCCAAGCTGTTCGAGCTGCGGGCAGTGCGAAGGTAACAGCCGTAACGCCAGAGAAATACCTTGCCGTTGTGCGAACGCACTGCCGCGCAATCGCTGGTTTTCCGCCAGCGACACAGCAAAATCCAGCTGACCATTCTCCAGCAATATTGCCCGCTGATCGTCATCCAGCCACTCCCGCAGTAGCTCTTCGACGTCCGGCGCATCAAACGGCGCAGCTTCCATTCTGCCGCGTATGCGCCATCGTGCGGGCCAGGCGCTGCACAGGTGTAGATCCGAGACGTTATGCTTTACACTAAGGGCCACAATTTCTTCCATATTCATACTAAGATCCTCGGAAAATGAACGATATTGCGCATAACCTGGCACAGGTCCGGGACAAAATCTCAGCGGCTGCAACGCGTTGCGGCCGTTCTCCAGAAGAAATTACGCTGCTTGCAGTCAGTAAAACAAAACCTGCGAGCGCCATCGCAGAAGCCATTGATGCCGGGCAGCGTCAATTTGGTGAAAACTACGTTCAGGAAGGGGTAGATAAAATTCGCCACTTTCAGGAACTGGGCGTAACAGGATTAGAATGGCATTTTATTGGCCCGTTGCAGTCTAATAAAAGCCGCCTGGTGGCAGAGCATTTCGACTGGTGTCATACCATCGACCGTTTGCGCATCGCTACCCGCCTGAACGACCAGCGCCCGGCAGAACTTCCCCCTCTTAACGTACTGATTCAAATTAACATTAGTGATGAAAACAGTAAGTCCGGGATTCAACTGGCTGAACTGGACGAGCTGGCAGCTGCGGTCGCTGAACTACCGCGTTTACGTCTGCGCGGGCTGATGGCAATCCCTGCGCCTGAGTCAGAATATGTAAGGCAGTTTGAAGTTGCACGCCAAATGGCTGTAGCATTTGCCGGACTGAAAACGCGCTACCCGCATATCGACACGCTCTCTCTGGGAATGTCGGACGATATGGAAGCCGCCATTGCGGCAGGTAGCACGATGGTTCGTATCGGCACTGCAATTTTTGGTGCGCGTGATTACTCTAAAAAATAAGGAATTAAAGGAACGCCATGAATACGTTGACTTTCCTGCTTTCAACGGTCATTGAGCTGTATACCATGGTGCTGTTATTACGCATCTGGATGCAGTGGGCTCATTGTGATTTTTACAACCCCTTCTCACAGTTTGTAGTGAAGGTAACGCAGCCGATTATCGGGCCACTGCGCCGCGTTATTCCGGCAATGGGCCCCATTGATAGCGCCTCGCTGCTGGTTGCCTATATTCTCAGTTTCATTAAAGCCATCGTGCTGTTTAAAGTGGTGACCTTCCTGCCAATCATTTGGATTGCCGGTTTATTGATTCTGCTGAAAACCATCGGCCTGCTGATTTTCTGGGTCCTGCTGGTGATGGCGATTATGAGCTGGGTAAGCCAGGGTCGTAGCCCGATTGAATACGTGCTGATTCAGCTGGCCGATCCGCTGCTGCGCCCGATTCGCCGCTTGCTACCGGCAATGGGTGGGATTGATTTCTCGCCGATGATCCTCGTTCTGCTGCTGTATGTCATCAATATGGGTGTCGCAGAAGTCTTGCAGGCGACCGGAAATATGCTGCTGCCGGGGCTGTGGATGGCGTTATGAGTGCCGTAACAGTTAATGATGACGGTCTGGTTTTACGGCTCTATATTCAGCCAAAAGCCAGCCGTGATTCTATTGTCGGTTTACATGGCGACGAGGTAAAAGTCGCCATTACCGCGCCGCCGGTTGACGGCCAGGCCAACAGCCATCTGGTGAAGTTTCTCGGTAAGCAATTCCGGGTTGCCAAAAGCCAGGTGGTGATTGAAAAAGGCGAACTTGGCCGCCACAAACAAATTAAAATCATTAATCCGCAACAAATCCCGCCAGAAATCGCGGCGTTAATTAATTAGGTATCCTATGCAAAAAGTTGTCCTCGCAACCGGCAATGCCGGTAAAGTGCGTGAGCTGGCGTCGCTGCTTAGCGACTTCGGTCTTGATATCGTTGCCCAAACAGACCTCGGCGTAGATTCCGCTGAAGAAACCGGCCTGACCTTTATCGAAAACGCGATTCTGAAAGCGCGCCATGCGGCAAAAGTGACCGGTTTACCGGCAATTGCCGACGACTCCGGTCTGGCGGTAGATGCGCTGGGTGGCGCGCCGGGTATTTACTCCGCGCGTTATTCCGGTGAAGACGCGACCGATCAAAAGAATCTGCAAAAACTGCTGGAAACAATGAAAGACGTACCGGACGACCAACGTCAGGCGCGTTTCCACTGCGTGCTGGTATATCTGCGTCACGCGGAAGATCCCACTCCGCTGGTGTGCCACGGTAGCTGGCCGGGCGTGATTACTCGTGAACCAGCGGGCACTGGTGGCTTTGGTTATGATCCAATCTTCTTCGTACCTTCCGAAGGGAAAACTGCTGCCGAACTGACCCGCGAAGAAAAGAGCGCCATTTCCCACCGTGGTCAGGCGTTGAAACTGCTGCTGGACGCTTTACGTAATGGTTAAATTACCGCCGCTGAGTCTCTACATTCACATCCCGTGGTGCGTGCAGAAATGCCCGTACTGCGATTTCAACTCTCACGCGTTGAAAGGAGAAGTGCCGCACGACGATTATGTTCAGCATCTGCTTAACGATCTGAACAACGATGTGGCTTACGCTCAGGGCCGTGAAGTAAAGACAATCTTTATTGGCGGTGGTACGCCGAGCCTGCTTTCCGGCCCGGCGATGCAAACGCTGCTGGACGGCGTACGTGCGCGTTTGCCGCTGGCAGCGGATGCAGAAATTACGATGGAAGCGAATCCTGGTACGGTTGAAGCCGATCGCTTTGTTGATTATCAGCGTGCTGGTGTGAACCGCATCTCCATTGGCGTACAGAGTTTTAGCGAAGAAAAGCTGAAACGACTTGGGCGCATTCATGGCCCGCAAGAAGCGAAACGAGCTGCGAATCTGGCAAGCGGGCTGGGGCTGCGTAGTTTTAACCTTGATTTGATGCATGGGCTGCCGGATCAATCACTGGAAGAGGCGCTTGGCGATCTGCGCCAGGCCATTGAACTGAATCCGCCGCATCTTTCCTGGTATCAACTGACCATCGAACCTAATACGCTGTTTGGCTCGCGCCCTCCTGTACTGCCGGACGATGACGCGCTGTGGGATATTTTCGAACAGGGGCATCAGTTATTAACCGCAGCGGGTTATCAGCAATATGAAACTTCCGCTTACGCCAAACCCGGTTATCAGTGCCAGCACAATCTCAACTACTGGCGCTTTGGTGACTACATCGGTATTGGCTGCGGCGCGCATGGCAAAGTGACCTTCCCGGATGGGCGCATTCTGCGTACCACCAAAACGCGTCATCCACGTGGTTTTATGCAGGGGCGGTATCTGGAAAGCCAGCGAGATGTCGAAGCCGCAGATAAACCATTTGAGTTCTTTATGAATCGCTTCCGTCTGCTGGAACCTGCGCCGCGCGTGGAGTTTAGCCAGTATACAGGCCTTTCTGAAGCAGTTATTCGTTCTCAGTTAGACGAGGCTATCGCTCAGGGTTATCTCACAGAATGTGCGGATTACTGGCAGATAACGGAACATGGGAAGTTGTTTTTAAATTCGCTGCTGGAGCTTTTTCTGGCTGAGTAAATTTGTATTGCCGGATGCGGCGTGTACGCAACATCCGGCTACAACTCTTGCGTCATCGCAAAAATTACTTAATCACCCCATTGCGCCGCAGTTGTTCGGTATCTTTTTTCCAGCGTTCATTAGCCTGGTTGATATCGTCAATTTTCATCAAAATCGCGACTTTTTTACTGTTTATTTCTGAAACCTTCATCGTTAATGGATATTGCCCTTTCTCGAGCGTTATCCAGTCATCCTGCAATTTACGGCTGAGTTTTTGTGATTGTAGAAAAGTCTGTCGCCGTTGTTCGTTGATATCAAAATCTCGTTTCTGCTGAATTGGCACTTCATAACACTCTTCACTCTGTTTATGACATGCCGCAATCGCCGGTTGATAAACCTCTTTGTCATATTTAACCGCGAACGCCTCGCTATCGTTCTGTTTATTAAAATCATCACGCTGTTGGTGAATTTTTTTAAAGGCGTCTTCGCGGGTCCTTTGCTTACCGTTTGCATCTTTTCCCCAATATGCATCCGCTGCTTTCTGCGCCGCCACCATTTGCTTATCAAGCGCTTTTACATCCTTTTTCAGTGCAGGAATCGAGTTATTCTGGTTATTCAACGCAGACTCAAGCTGACTAAAGCGATAATTGAAATCTTCGCTATTCACGATCAGATATTTATTATTCGTTTTAATATCGTCAACCACCCGCCCACGATCGCTGGCTGCCGCCTGAAAAGAGTAAAAGTTCACCGACCAGCCAGACGCGGGCGTTCCTTTACTGGTTAACATCGCCGAGAATTTCACCGGTTTATCTTTCGTCCAGGTCTGTTCGAGCAGCTCGTAATCTGCCAACTGACCGACCCAGGTATAGAGATCGTCACTGGAAGAGACATCGCCTTCCGCTGACCAGGTGGCCTGATTACCCTTAGCATCAAGATTTTTTAAGGTGATGACATCAAGCTTGAGAATGCCGTGATACTGCTTTTTGAATTGATCTTTTAAGATATTTTCAGTTGGCGGTTCACCATCTGCCCGGACATTACCAGTCATCAACATAAGCAGCGCCGTACCAACAATCCATTGCTTTTTCACCCGAAAACCCTCGCGCGGAATAATTTATTCCGGTGATTATCATTAGAGTAATAAAAATTGGCAATGGACGTGAGTCTGAAGTGAATAAGCCCCGGCACGATACCGGGGCGAAGTGATTAGTACTGATTGAAGATCTGCTGGATCTGCTGCGGATCTTTAGTTTGCGTCAGAGCCAGTTGCAGCAGAACGCGCGCTTTTTGCGGGTTCAACGTGCCAGAGGCGACGAAGCCGTATTTCGCATCATCCACTTCGGCATCCTGAGTGGTAGCGCCCGTCGGTACGCGGGAAGAACGCACTACTGCAGTGCCGTTTTTCGCAGCGGTTGCAAGGGTGTCAAATACGGTTTTATACAGGTTGCCGTTACCCACGCCAGCGCTAACGATGCCATCATAGCCCGCATCTACCAGTGCTTTAGCCGGAAGATCGGATGCGTTAGCGTAGTTATAAACAATGCCGACTTTCGGCAGTTCATTCAGCTTAGAGACATCGAACGGCGTGTCGCTGGTGTGCTTACGTGCCGGGGTACGTTGGTAGTCAATCTTACCGTTGTGAATGTAACCCAGAGGACCGTAGTTAACAGACTTGAAGGTCGCTACGTCGGTGGTGTTGGTTTTGGTGACATCACGGCCATCAAGCACGGTGTCGTTCATCACTACCAGTACGCCACGATTAGCGGAGGCTTTATCAGCTGCGGTCACTACCGCGTTATACAGGTTGAATGGACCGTCTGCGCTCATAGACGTGGACGGGCGCATTGCACCGACCATCACCACCGGTTTGTCGCATTTCACCGTCAGGTCGAGGAAGTAAGCGGTTTCTTCCATCGTGTCGGTACCGTGGGTAATGACGAAGCCGTCAGTTTTATCGCAGTCGGTGTTAATTTTTTTCGCCAGTGTCAGCCAGACATCATCGTTCATGTCCTGGGAGCCAATATTCACTACCTGCTCGCCTTTAACGTTCGCAATGTCCTTCAGTTGCGGCACCGCATTAACCAGATTTTCTACGCCAACTTTACCCGCTGTGTAGTTAGATTTGGTTGCGGAGTCACCACCACCGGCAATGGTCCCGCCGGTTGCTAAAATGGTGATATTGGGTAATGCCAATGCTGCACCACTAAAACCCATAACCAGTGCGGCAAGTGCCGTCTTTTTGAAAAACTCCATTTCATTCCTCCAGTTACGTGAACGCTACGCATTATCCCTTAGCTTTGTATGGGAAACTTGACGTTAAACAATTTACAACATGAATATATTTTGGAGATCTACAAAGTTAGAGGCAGGTAACAAAACGAAGAATTAAACGGCATAAAAAAGTATTATGCCGTCTTAAAATAGAGGATTATTTTAAATTCCCGACCAGGGCTTTGCGGCTATCCTCCAGAGTCACAACGCGGCTACAAACATCTTTGCCAAACTGCTGGAAATCTTTTTCCTGCTTTTTCCACTCGGTTTGGATTGAGGATTGCAGACCGCCCAGGCTTCCCAGCACGTTCTGTAATGGGTTACCGCCGCTTTTCAGCACCGCTTTCGCGCCCATTTCATTAATGCTGTCCTGTAAAATTCCGCCCATTGCCTGATTCACTAATTGCTGGCCTTCGGCGCGAACCTGATCAATGGCTTTATAGTGAAACGTCAGGCCATCGCTGCGCGTTTCGATAATGCGGTTCATCTGCTCTTTCAGCTGCGCATCAAGTTTGGTCAGACGGCTGCGCATTTTGCTGCTTTCGCCCATCTCCTGAACGATAATTTTATCCAGCGCAATACGGGCTTTCTCGACGCGGCTTTTCGCGCCTTCATCAATCCACGGCAGGGTGCTACGTAGTTCAGCCTGATAATCCTTCGCCTGCTCGCGCTGGGCAGCATTCAGGGAATATTGCTTACCGTTATACATCACGTTGCCGTCTGGCGTGATCACCAGATTGCCGTTTTCGCCCTTCACCTGCACGGTTTGCGGGCTGACAATCACATCGTCACGCGGCGTGACGCTGCACTGGTAGTCGGCGTGAGCGGTCATTGCCGTCACTGAAAGTGCTGCCGCCAGCAGCATTTTGCGCATCATAGTCTTCCCTCAAGAACAAATCAGGCCAGCATTTGCTGGCCCCAGATTGATAACAAAGTGCGCGTTTTCCATGCCGGATGCGGCGTAAACGCCTTATCCAGCCTACTCGATCGTGCATCTTTATAGGCCTGATAAGCGTAGCACATCAGGCAGTTTTGCATTTGTCATCGCCCGTATGCTTTCTTAGTCCCACCAAACGTCGAAAAGTTCGCTGGTGCGTACCTCTTCCAGTTTGCGTTCTTCCAGCCACTTACGCACAATCGCCTGATGTTCTTCGGTGCATTTGCCGATTTCCTGCATGCAGATCAGACCTTCCCAGGCCAGATAACCGCTGCCGTCAAAGGCCAGTTTGTTCGGTTCGATAACCTCGTTAATAAAGTCATCAACGGTTTTATCAATCTGTTCTTCCGATGTACCTTCCGGGAATCGCCATGCCACCGAAAATCCTAATTCCTGGAATTCGTCGATGTGCATTTTTTTACGCAGACGACGGCTACGGTTCTTTGCCATTATTTCACCCTCTCGAACATTAAGTCCCATACTCCGTGACCAAGACGATGACCACGTTGTTCAAATTTCGTCACCGGACGTGATGCCGGACGCGGTACGTAATCATTGCTCTCTGACAGGTTTTTATAACCGTCAATAGAAGACATCACTTCAAGCATATGTTCCGCATAAGGTTCCCAGTCGGTCGCCATATGGAATATGCCCCCCAGCTGCAGTTTGCTTTTTACCAGCTCGGCAAACGGCACCTGAACGATACGGCGTTTATTATGGCGCGCTTTGTGCCACGGGTCAGGGAAAAAGAGCTGCACCATGCGCAATGAATTGTCAGGAATCATTTTATGCAGCACTTCAACCGCATCGTGACACATCACGCGCAGGTTGCTTAAGCCCTCTTCATGCGCAGAAGCCAGGCACGCACCAACGCCCGGTGAATGCACTTCAATGCCGAGGAAGTCCTGCTCGGGGCGATCTTTAGCCATTGCCACCAACGACGCGCCCATGCCAAAACCAATCTCAAGCGTCACCGGCGCTTCACGGCCAAAAAGCGCAGGGAAATCCAGCATATCTTCGCTGAACTCAACGCCCATCACCGGCCAGTAGTTTTCCAGCGCATGTTCCTGGCCTTTGGTCAGTCGCCCCTGGCGGCGCACAAAACTACGGATACGGCGCAGCGGGCGGCCGTTTTCATCAAATTCCGGTGAGATGACGTCGTTTTTCATAAAGATTTAGTCGCTTGTGAAAGTGTTCTGAAAACGGGCATTATCCAAAGTTAGTTGCCGGATGCAAGCATGATAAGGCCGTGGCTGCGGAAAGTTCCGGTTTACACCCTGCCGTCGCTGTGCTGCAATCTTGCCCCCAACAACAGTGAATTCGGTGACCATGCAAGCGTCGCAATTTTCAGCCCAGGTTCTGGACTGGTACGATAAATACGGGCGGAAAACGCTGCCCTGGCAAATTGACAAGACGCCCTACAAAGTATGGCTCTCAGAAGTGATGTTGCAACAAACTCAGGTTGCGACCGTTATCCCCTATTTTGAACGCTTTATGGTGCGCTTCCCAACGGTGACCGATCTCGCCAATGCGCCGCTCGACGAAGTTCTCCACTTGTGGACCGGGCTTGGCTATTACGCCCGAGCGCGCAATCTGCATAAAGCGGCACAACAAGTGGCGGCCTTACACGGCGGTAAATTCCCGGAAACCTTTGAGGAAGTTGCAGCACTGCCGGGCGTCGGGCGTTCCACCGCAGGCGCGATTCTCTCGCTTTCTCTGGGTAAGCACTTTCCGATTCTCGACGGTAACGTCAAACGCGTGCTGGCGCGCTGCTATGCTGTAAGCGGCTGGCCTGGGAAAAAAGAGGTCGAGAATAAACTATGGAGTTTGAGCGAGCAGGTGACGCCCGCGGTTGGCGTGGAACGGTTTAATCAGGCGATGATGGATTTGGGCGCGATGATTTGTACGCGCTCTAAGCCGAAATGTTCGCTCTGTCCGCTACAAAACGGATGTATTGCCGCCGCCAACAATAGCTGGTCGCTTTATCCGGGCAAAAAACCGAAACAGACGCTGCCAGAGCGCACCGGCTACTTTTTGCTGTTACAGCACGAAGATGAAGTATTGCTGGCGCAGCGTCCGCCGAGTGGATTGTGGGGCGGTTTATACTGTTTCCCGCAGTTTGCCGATGAAGAAAGTTTGCGGCAGTGGCTGGCGCAACGACAGATTGCTGCCGATAACCTGACGCAGCTGACCGCGTTTCGGCATACCTTCAGCCATTTCCACTTAGATATTGTGCCTATGTGGCTTCCCGTGTCGTCATTCACCGGCTGCATGGATGAAGACAATGCGCTCTGGTATAACTTAGCGCAACCGCCGTCAGTTGGCCTGGCGGCTCCCGTGGAGCGTTTGTTACAGCAGTTACGCACTGGCGCGCCGGTTTAGCGCGTGAGTCGATAAAGAGGATGATTTATGAGCAGAACGATTTTTTGTACTTTCCTGCAACGTGAAGCAGAAGGTCAGGATTTTCAGCTGTACCCCGGCGAACTGGGAAAACGCATCTATAACGAGATCTCCAAAGAAGCCTGGGCGCAGTGGCAGCACAAACAAACCATGCTGATTAATGAAAAGAAACTCAACATGATGAATGCCGAGCACCGCAAGCTGCTGGAGCAGGAGATGGTCAACTTCCTGTTCGAGGGTAAAGAGGTGCATATCGAGGGCTATACGCCGGAAGATAAAAAATAAAAACAGTGCCGGAGCACGCCTCCGGCAACTTGCATAAAACAAACACAACACGCACCCGGAATGATGAAAAAATATCTCGCGCTGGCTTTGATTGCGCCGTTGCTCATCTCCTGTTCGACGACCAAAAAAGGCGATACCTATAACGAAGCCTGGGTCAAAGATACCAACGGTTTTGATATTCTGATGGGGCAATTTGCCCACAATATTGAGAACATCTGGGGCTTCAAAGAGGTGGTGATCGCCGGTCCTAAGGACTACGTGAAATACACCGATCAATATCAGACCCGCAGCCACATCAACTTCGATGACGGTACGATTACTATCGAAACCATCGCCGGGACAGAACCTGCCGCGCATTTGCGCCGGGCAATAATCAAAACGTTGCTGATGGGTGACGATCCGAGTTCGGTCGATCTCTATTCCGACGTTGATGATATTACGATTTCGAAAGAACCTTTCCTTTACGGTCAGGTGGTGGACAACACCGGGCAGCCGATTCGCTGGGAAGGTCGCGCGAGCAACTTCGCGGATTATCTGCTGAAAAACCGTCTGAAGAGCCGCAGCAACGGGCTGCGTATCATCTACAGCGTCACCATTAACATGGTGCCGAACCACCTTGATAAACGTGCGCACAAATATCTCGGTATGGTCCGCCAGGCGTCACGCAAATATGGCGTTGATGAGTCGCTGATTCTGGCAATTATGCAGACTGAATCTTCCTTTAACCCGTATGCGGTCAGCCGTTCCGATGCGCTGGGATTAATGCAGGTGGTACAACATACCGCCGGGAAAGATGTGTTCCGCTCGCAGGGGAAATCCGGCACGCCGAGCCGCAGTTTCTTGTTTGATCCTGCCAGCAATATTGATACCGGCACCGCGTATCTGGCGATGCTGAACAACGTTTATCTCGGCGGAATTGATAACCCAACATCGCGGCGTTATGCCGTCATCCCCGCCTATAACGGCGGCGCAGGCAGCGTGCTACGAGTCTTTTCGAATGATAAGATTCAGGCTGCCAATATTATTAACACCATGACGCCGGGCGATGTTTATCAGACGCTGACGACCCGCCATCCCTCTGCGGAATCTCGCCGTTATCTTTATAAAGTGAATACCGCGCAAAAATCTTACCGCCGCCGATAATTCCACTAACCGCCCCTGACGATGCTCAGGGGTAAAAATGTTATCCACATCACAATTTCGTTTTGCAAATTAGGAATGTTTGCAATTATTTGCCACAGGTAACAAAAAACCAGTCCGCGAAGTTGATAGAATCGCATCATCTCGCACGGTCAAATGTGCTTTTTCAAACACTCATCCGCATCACGATGTGAGGAAATTAACATGAATCTTAAGCTGCAGCTGAAAATCCTCTCTTTTCTGCAGTTCTGTCTGTGGGGAAGTTGGCTGACGACCCTCGGCTCCTATATGTTTGTTACCCTGAAGTTTGACGGTGCTTCTATCGGCGCAGTTTATAGCTCACTGGGTATCGCCGCGGTCTTTATGCCTGCGCTGCTGGGGATTGTGGCCGACAAATGGTTAAGTGCGAAATGGGTCTATGCCATTTGCCACACCATTGGCGCTATCACGCTGTTCATGGCGGCAGAGGTCACTACGCCGGAGGCGATGTTCCTTGTGATATTGATTAACTCGTTTGCTTATATGCCAACGCTTGGGTTAATCAACACCATCTCTTACTATCGCCTGCAAAATGCCGGGATGGATATCGTTACTGACTTCCCGCCAATCCGTATCTGGGGCACCATCGGCTTTATCATGGCAATGTGGGTGGTGAGCCTGTCCGGCTTCGAATTAAGCCACATGCAGCTGTATATTGGCGCAGCGCTTTCCGCCATTCTGGTTCTGTTTACCCTGACTCTGCCGCATATTCCGGTTGCTAAACAGCAAGCGAATCAGAGCTGGACAACCCTGCTGGGCCTCGATGCATTCGCTCTGTTTAAAAACAAGCGTATGGCAATCTTCTTCATCTTCTCAATGCTGCTGGGCGCGGAACTGCAGATTACCAACATGTTCGGTAATACCTTCCTGCACAGCTTCGACAAAGATCCGATGTTTGCCAGCAGCTTCATCGTGCAGCATGCGTCAATCATCATGTCGATTTCGCAGATCTCTGAAACCCTGTTCATTCTGACCATCCCGTTCTTCTTAAGCCGCTACGGTATTAAGAACGTAATGATGATCAGTATTGTGGCGTGGATCCTGCGTTTTGCTCTGTTTGCTTACGGCGACCCGACGCCGTTCGGTACTGTACTGCTGGTACTGTCGATGATCGTTTACGGTTGCGCATTCGACTTCTTCAACATCTCTGGTTCGGTGTTTGTCGAAAAAGAAGTTAGCCCGGCAATTCGCGCCAGTGCGCAGGGGATGTTCCTGATGATGACTAACGGCTTCGGCTGTATCCTCGGCGGCATCGTGAGCGGTAAAGTGGTTGAGATGTACACCCAAAACGGCATTACCGACTGGCAGACCGTATGGCTGATTTTCGCAGGTTACTCCGTGGTTCTGGCCTTCGCGTTCATGGCGATGTTCAAATATAAACACGTTCGTGTCCCGACAGGTACACAGACGGTTAGCCACTAATTACGCAAAGAAAAACGGGTCGCCAGAAGGTGACCCGTTTTTTTATTCTTACTTCAACACATAACCGTACAACCGTTTCATGCCATTCGCATCGGTTTCGCTATAGACACCTTGCAACTCCGGCGAAAATCCCGGCAACAAATTCACGCCTTCTTCCAGCGCAAGGAAATAACGTTGAACCGCCCCACCCCAGACTTCCCCGGGTACCACGCAAAGCACGCCAGGTGGATAAGGCAACGCCCCTTCTGCCGCAATTCGCCCTTCGGCATCACGAATCCGCACCAACTCCACTTCACCGCGAATATAAGCGCTATGCGCATCCTGGGGATTCATCACCACTGACGGGAAACTCTGCTGGCGGAACATCGCTTTTTGTAGGTCTTTGACGTCGAAACTGACATACAGATCGTGCATCTCCTGACACAACTGACGCAGGGTATAGTCGCGATAGCGCACCGGATATTTGTTATAAACGCTCGGCAACACCTCAGCCAGCGGCGAGTCATCCTCAATATGCTGTTCAAACTGCGCCAGCATCGCCACCAGTTGTGCCAGCTTCTCGTGGCTTTCCGCCGGAGTTAATAAGAACAGAATGGAGTTGAGATCGCACTTCTCCGGCACAATGCCGTTCTCACGCAGATAGTGCGCCAGAATCGTCGCTGGAACGCCAAAATCGCTATATTCGCCGGTTTCGGCATCGATACCCGGCGTGGTGAGTAACAGCTTGCACGGATCAACAAAATACTGATCCGCGGCATATCCTTCAAAGCCGTGCCACTTCGCCCCCGGCTCAAAACTGAAAAAACGGCGGTCGCTGGCTAACACTGACGTCGGATAATCCTGCCACAATTTGCCATCAACAACGGGCGGGATAAACGGGCGGAACAGCTTACAGCGCGCAAGAATAGCCTTGCGCGACTCAATACCCAACTCAACGCACTCAGCCCACAGCCGACGCCCACTCTCCCCTTCATGAATTTTGGCGTTAACGTCCAGGGCGGCGAACAGCGGATAGAACGGGCTGGTAGAAGCATGGAGCATAAAGGCATTATTCAACCGCTTATGCGGGCAAAAACGCGCCTGTCCACGGATATGGTTATCTTTTTTATGGATCTGCGACGTCTGTGAGAATCCCGCCTGCTGTTTGTGCACCGACTGGGTCACAAAGATCCCCGGATCGTTTTCGTTAAGTTCTAACAGCAGCGGCGAGCTATCCGCCATCATCGGGATAAACTGTTCGTAACCGACCCACGCGGAATCAAACAGAATGTAATCACACAGATGCCCAACGGTATCGATCACCTGACGGGCGTTATAGACAGTGCCGTCATAGGTTCCCAGCTGAATAATCGCCAGGCGAAACGGGCGCGGCAGGTCGGCTTTTTCTGGCACAACGTCGCGAATTTGCTGGCGCAGATACTCTTCATTAAAACAGTGCGCATCAATACCGCCAATGAAACCAAACGGGTTACGTGAAGCTTCCAGATAGACCGGCGTCGCCCCCGCCTGAATCAACGCGCCGTGATGATTCGACTTATGGTTGTTACGGTCGAAGAGCACCAGATCGCCACGCGTTAACAGCGCATTCGTCACCACTTTATTCGCTGCCGATGTGCCGTTCAGCACAAAATAGGTTTTATCGGCATGAAAGACTTTGGCTGCAAATTTCTGCGCATCTTTCGCCGATCCTTCATGAATAAGCAGATCGCCCAATTTTACGTCAGCGTTACACATATCGGCGCGAAAGATGTTCTCGCCAAAGAAATCGTAAAAATGGCGTCCGGCAGGATGCTTTTTAAAGAACGCACCATGTTGATGTCCAGGGCAAGCAAAGGTGCTATTACCCATCTCAACGTACTGCGTCAGCGTGTCATAAAACGGTGGCAGCAAATTCTCTTCATACTGACAGGCTGCGGATTCCAGCTCCAGCCACTGCTGCTCGTTGCCGTTGATTACCGCCGTAACGCCCGCAGGTAATTCAACAGCATGTTCGGAATACAAAAACACCGGTAGATGAAAACCGGTGCGCTTAAGCAATGCAAGAATGCCACTGCGACTATCCGCAGCGGTAATGACGACTGCCGCGACGTCCGTAAAATCAGTATCTCCCAACGCTACCACGCAGCGATGAGTAGAAAGTCGGGATACCAGTTCACTACTGGCGGCAATATTCATTGATTTCATAAGCGCAAAACCCGTTTAGGGGAAGTAAGAATACCGGACAAGGTGGAAAACCCTGCCCCATGAGATATGGGTCAAACTGGTCACCAGCTCCGACCGCCAGACATCAGTAAAAGCAGAAACGCTCTGATTTTACTGTTGTCCTGCAGTGAGCGTGCGTTAACTTCACCGCATGAGCAGTAGCATAAAAAGAGAAGAGTTTCGCGCGAAACGGCGATAAGCGAGAGAATGTAAGGAGGTGGCGTGCATCGGGCAAACTCCGTACAGAGAGGAGAAAATTCGCGCAATCATGGCACCTTTCGCTAAAGCGTGCAAGCCAGGACTTTGCGAACAAACAAGCCATCGACGGCGCCAAAAGTTCATAATAAGAAAATCAAACAATACAGCTAACAGGAACTCTTGTGGTCATCGGCCCTTTTATCAACGCAAGTGCAGTCTTACTGGGTGGCGTTTTCGGCGCACTCCTTAGCCAACGCTTACCGGAACGTATCCGCGTCTCCATGACATCAATTTTTGGTCTGGCATCGCTGGGGATTGGTATTTTACTGGTGGTGAAATGCGCCAACCTTCCGGCGATGGTTTTAGCAACCTTACTCGGAGCATTAATCGGCGAAATTTGTCTGCTGGAAAAAGGCGTCAATACAGTGGTCGCCAAAGCGCATAATCTGTTTCACCACTCGCGTAAGAAGCCAGCGCATGAATCTTTTATTCAGAATTTTGTCGCGATTATTGTCCTGTTTTGCGCCAGCGGCACCGGAATCTTCGGGGCGATGAACGAAGGGATGACCGGCGATCCGAGTATTTTAATCGCCAAGTCATTTCTTGATTTCTTTACGGCGATGATCTTCGCCTGCTCGCTGGGTATTGCGGTGTCGGTGATTAGCATTCCATTACTGATCATCCAGTTAACACTGGCGTGGGCTGCCGCGCTGATATTACCGCTGACCACACCGTCGATGATGGCAGACTTCAGCGCCGTAGGCGGTTTATTGCTGCTGGCAACCGGATTACGCATCTGTGGCATTAAAATGTTCCCGGTGGTCAACATGCTTCCAGCACTCCTTCTGGCAATGCCGCTTTCCGCCGCCTGGACCGCCTGGTTTGCCTGACAATGCGTGCAATAGCGGCAAAGTGATGATAGATTGTGCAGTCTGCACTAAATTGAAGAAATTTGATTGACGAGACGAGGCGAATCAGGTTTAATGCGCCCCGTTGCCCGGATAGCTCAGTCGGTAGAGCAGGGGATTGAAAATCCCCGTGTCCTTGGTTCGATTCCGAGTCCGGGCACCAAATTCATATAAACGGACCTCCACGGAGGTCCGTTTTTCGTTTCAGAACGCCACGATTTAAGCGTTCTGCCTACAAATCAATTCTACCGAACTCAACCAGATTCCCCCCACATCAACCCCATTGTGTGGGTATAATTGCGGGTATACCCCAGTTCGACAGAATTTGTACCCTCTTTAACGCATTCAGAAGGCTGAACTATGGCACTGACTGACGCAAAAATCCGGGCTGCAAAGCCCACTGACAAGGCTTATAAACTCACTGACGGGGCTGGCATGTTCCTGCTGGTACATCCTAATGGTTCCCGTTACTGGCGTCTCCGTTATCGTATTCTGGGTAAGGAGAAGACTCTGGCACTTGGTGTGTATCCAGAAGTTTCTCTCTCCGAAGCTCGTACAAAACGGGATGAGGCCCGAAAACTGATTTCGGAGGGGATTGACCCTTGCGAACAGAAAAGAGCTAAAAAAGTAGTCCCTGATTTACAGCTCTCTTTTGAACATATTGCACGACGCTGGCATGCCAGTAATAAACAATGGGCACAATCACACAGCGATAAAGTACTCAAAAGCCTCGAAACACACGTTTTCCCCTTTATCGGCAACCGGGATATCACAACACTCAATACCCCGGATCTGCTTATCCCTGTTCGTGCTGCAGAAGCTAAACAAATTTATGAAATCGCCAGTCGTCTGCAGCAAAGAATATCTGCCGTAATGCGTTATGCCGTACAGTCTGGCATCATCAGATATAATCCTGCTCTGGATATGGCTGGCGCATTGACTACGGTAAAACGCCAGCATCGCCCCGCTCTTGATCTTTCACGTCTGCCTGAACTTCTGTCGCGTATTAACAGTTATAAAGGTCAGCCTGTCACCCGGCTTGCCGTTATGCTGAATTTACTGGTTTTTATTCGTTCCAGTGAACTCAGATACGCCCGCTGGTCTGAAATTGATATTGACAATGCCATGTGGACTATTCCAGCCGAACGCAAACCTCTGCCAGGGGTAAAATTCTCACACCGGGGCTCCAAGATGCGAACACCACATCTTGTGCCACTCAGCAAACAGGCTGTAGCCATACTGACAGAACTTCAGACATGGGCTGGTGAAAATGGTCTGATCTTTACGGGAGCACATGACCCGCGTAAACCAATCAGTGAAAATACCGTAAATAAGGCCCTCAGAGTGATGGGGTATGACACAACCAAGGAAGTCTGTGGCCATGGATTCCGGGCGATGGCGTGCAGTGCATTGATTGAATCCGGCTTATGGTCAAGAGATGCGGTTGAACGTCAGATGAGTCATCAGGAGCGCAACGGAGTACGTGCCGCGTATATTCATAAAGCAGAACATCTGGAAGAACGTCGGCTTATGCTGCAATGGTGGGCAGATTTTCTGGATGCAAACAGGGAGGAGTGTATCAGTCCGTTTGAATATGCAAAAGTTAACAATCCACTGAAAAGGTGACTGAACGCCATTTACACACATGCTCTTCCTCTTAAGGGGAAGAGCACCCGCCTCAATCAATTTCTTTTTTATGCCGGCGGAACCATCAGCCAGGCTGAGGTTCTCATTCAATAACTCAACGTCTTACCACAGAACAGAATTCACTGTATTATCATGGGCAACGTTAATCCCGGACAATAAAAGGACACCGATGCCAGGCATCACAATTTTTATAGCCTGCAGATTATGGTCCATCCTTTTTTACAGGTTCAGAATATGACTGGCAAATTACGCTTTGAAGTGAACGATAACCAGGGCTGTTTCATATTTTCGGAAACCTGGTTTGGCTCGTTGCTGGATGAGTTTGAAGAACTGATTGATGCATACGATGCGGATGAAATCAGCGAAACAAGTTACATCAACAAACTCAGGCGCCTTGCCCGACAGGAGAATGACTTTATTGATGTACACGCTCACTTGGCATACGTATTTCTGGAGCAGAATGCCCCGCGTAAGGCGCTGAATGCTGCCCTTAAAGGGCTGGCAGTTGGCAATCGTCTTATCCCTGAAGGTTTCAGTGGCAGAATCATCTGGATACATCCTGACAACCGACCTTTTCTTCGTGCCCTCTATGCGGCAATCCTGGCAAATGCACATTTACGGCGTCATCAGGATGCCATCATGCTCATTGAAAAAATACTGGATTACAATCCCGAAGATAATCATGGTGCACGCTGGCTACTGGGACCGGAACTGTTACGCACTGGCGCTCATGAACAGGCACGCCATATACTGCAGGAACATGCAGATGAATTTTCACCTTACTGGTATGAACTCGGCCTTCTGCATTTTCTTAATGGGGAACTGGTAAAAGCTGCAACTGCATTTCGTCGCGGCTTTGCGGCAAATACTTACATCGCAGAAATACTGTGCGGAAATCTGCATCCATTTCCACTTGCTGTATGGCATAACTTTTCAGGCGGTCCGGATACTGCCGAAGATTATTATGCCACATACCACCCGTTATGGGGGCAATATCCGGAAGCATTGCTGTTTGTAAACTGGCTCTATAATCATTCCTCTGTGCTGCATGAACGGGCAGAAATCATTAAATGCGCCGAAATGCTGATGCAGGAAGATGATTTCGAAATATGCGAAAGTATTTTAAGACAGCAGGAGAAGTTGCGTGAAAGAATTGATGAGACGCTTTCTGAGAAAATTGTACAGAAATGCAGAAATATGAATGGTGAATATGTCTGGCCCTGGATATTGCCGTTTTCAGCGGCAGGCATGAAACATACTGGCATACAGTATCAGTAGATATTGCATTAGTGTATCCTGCACACAAGTAATAATTTATCCACCAATAATAACACTGTTAATGTCCCCTTCCCCTGGTTGTCAGCCAGGGGTTATCTTCTGAATATTTCTTTTGAAAAGGATAACACAGTAAATTATTTTTATGAATTATCCCATGGACTCATTAACACCCTTTCATAATGCTTTATTGTCAAACACGTTATGGCTGACATCAAAAAAAACCGGATTTCCTCTGCCAGCGGGTAATCACCTCCCCGGTGTTTTCGGTTGGTCTGGTTACTCCTGTCTGGTTATGAGCAAGATAATTGCTATAAACAGTGGAAAACTCATCGTACATAATCTGGTGATGAACATTACGCTTATTTTCCCTTGACCGGAAGAATCAGAGGCTGCGGTTTCAGACTGTCTGCCGGTACATTCCTCTCTCCGTTAAAAACCATAACGGGTTCATTATCTTCGTCTGTCAGCAGATTGAATGGCGGTATATTTTCAGTACGAATGCCGGTCAGCCACTGAAAAATACCTGCGAAATGACGGGCACTGATTTTTCTGCTGACGGACTGATGAGACGTGATGTCACTGGCGGTAATAATCAGGGGAACGCTGTAGCCTCCCTGCACATGACCATCATGATGAACAGGATTAGCACTGTCGCTGACCGACAGACCATGGTCAGAAAAGTAAAGCATGGCAAAATGACGGGAATGCCGGCGAAGGATACCATCAAGCTGCCCGAGAAAGTTATCCAGTTTACTGATGCTGGCGAGGTAACAGGCAATCTTCCGGGGGAACTGCTCCTGGTAATTATTCGGCCAGGAGTGAAGCCGGTCACACGGGTTCGGATGAGACCCCATCATGTGCAGGAATATCACCTTCGGAGAGGATTTATCCGCCAGCGCACGTTCTGTTTCCTGTAACAACAACATGTCATCCGTTTTACGGGAAGCGAAGCTGCCTTTCTTGAGGAAAACGGTATGCTCCGCATCAGAAGCAATAACAGAGATGCGTGTGTCATGCTCTCCCAGTTTTCCCTGATTGGATATCCACCATGTGCTGTATCCTGCTTTTGCTGCCAGCGCCACCACGTTGTTGCCGGAATCAGGGTTCTGCTCATAGTCATAAATCAGTGTCCGGCTCAGGGAAGGCACAGTACTGGCTGCTGCCGATGTATAGCCGTCAATAAATAAACCGGGAGCAGTATTCAGCCACGGTGTGGTTGGCACGGGATAGCCATATACCGACATATAATCCCTGCGCACACTCTCACCAGTGACGATAACAATCGTGTCATACAACGGTACACCCGGCAGGATTTTCCAGTTGTCAGCCCCGTGCTGATTCAGTTGTTTATAACGCTGCATTTCACGCAATGTGTCAGTTGTCCCCACAACAGTTCCTTTAACCATCCGCAACGGCCAGCTGTTTACTGAGCATAATACGAACAGCAGCAGTGCCAGCCAGTTACGGTGACCACGGCGGTGTGTTCGCCAGAAAATCACCATGAATACCTGAATCGCGGCACTGACCAGAAAATGATAAACAGGAATCATCCCGGTAAACTCCGCTGCCTCATCAGTTGTGGTCTGCAGCAACGCGACAATAAAACTGTTGTTGATTTTACCGTACGTCATACCGGCAGGCGCATACAGTGCACAACAGAACAGAAATAACAGCGCTGTAATGGATGTGAGGGTATTTCTGTGTGCAAGGAGCAGAAGAAGGAACAGCAGCAACACATTCCCGGTGGCATTCTTCTCAGTGTATCCGCATGCAATTGTGGTTATTGCAGAAACGACAAAAAAGAATAAAAACAATAAAATCCGGGGGGTGTTACCCGGACAAAACAGTTTTCTGATATTCATCGGAGTATATCGACAACATTATTATGAAGAGAACAGGATAATAAAAATCAGAAATTATCTGTAAAACAGATAAAAGACAACCCTGCAGTAATAGACTGCAGGGTATTTCTGTTTAATTGCAGAAGATATGCAATTATCTTAATTACAGAATATACGCAATTATCGTTCAGGAGCAGTGTCGTCAGAAGTTATAAGTCATACCAAGCATGATGTCATGACTTTTAACATCAACTTCTGACTTATATTTATCGCCCCACTCGTCCTTGTAACTCACACTGCTGTCACCTGCATCAAGATAGCGATAGCTGAGGTCCAGAGCGATATCCGGGGTTACGTCATAGCGGACACCCGCGCCAAGGCTCCATGCGAAGTTGTCAGCAGAGCCTGAACGTGACAACGATTCGCGACCACTGCTTCCGTACTCATAATCCCAGGTACTGATACCGGTTGTTTTCTGGTGAATTCTGGCGTAGCCAATCCCTGCGGATACCCATGGTGTGAATGCGCTGTCATTCCGGAAGTCATAGTACGCATTCAGCATTAGTGTGTTGACTGACACCTCATTCTTCAGGTCATCACGCCAGTAACCACCTGACCAGCTGTCTTTATCTACGTTATACTTCGAATCAGCTTTTCCACGAGCGTAAAACTCCAGTTCTGTTCGAACCGGAATACTGAACTGCGGATAAAAATCATAACCAGCCGCGATACCACCACTGAATACCGTATCATGGTCATCGCCGCCTTTATACTTTGACGTTTCTTCCTCATCTCCTGACAGGAAATGCTGGTCTGAAAGTGACACCACAGAGGTACCGGCTTTACCGGTCAGATAAAAACCGCTTTTACCTTCCTCAGCACCTGCATTTGCTGCAAATACACAGGCTGTGGCCACCACTGAAACAGCAAAAACCTTTTTCATTTCAATTATCTCCATTATTGTATCATCATTTTAATATATATTTTTAATATTTAAAAACCGGACTAAAGGCAGCCTCAACACTCCACACTACGGAAGCCAGACTTTTACTCTACACAAAATAAATATATCTTCTCAGTGAGGACGTGAACGCCTGTCTGAAATTATGTGAATACAACCTCCCCAGAATACAAACAGGCAGGGGCACTGGAGTAACCGATCACAATACTTCTGCCTTTTTATATTTTACCGATAATCTCCGTTTAATATAGTTCTTACCGATTTCATAATCGGGGTTCCATGTAGATAAATTATGAACACCTATTGCTACTGCACTCGCCACTCCCAGAATTACGGTTGGTGACCATAAAGAACCAGCTAAAGCTGTACTCCTGTACTCAGTATATACACGACAACTTAATTTCGTTTTCTCTATTTCATGCTCCACTCTTTTTACCGTTTCACTAACATCGGAAACATTTTCGATCACAAAACTCTTACGTTCATAAATAAGCTTGCTTAATGTATTTATATCTAAAAATTTCGCATCAAAAGAATCAATCTGTACTGTTTTTTCTTGTGCTGACATCTTCTTTTCCTGGCTGGTATGGCAAGTGACGGAGACAAGAGAAACGTTTTAAGCTCAGTTATCTCCGCCATCACTTTCCACGAATGACAAGTAATTTTGCCTATTTTAAAACCATGCAAAAGGCAGGGTAAAAGGAGAAAATTCGATCGAATCGATCGACAAAATCGATCATACATGATGAAGATTTTTTATCGAATCCATAAAAATAGTGACAGCTAACCGGCGTTGCAGGAACAGTCAGAAATGGGCGTTTGGGAAAGAGCCATAGCACTACGTCGTCGCTGACATAGAGGAACTGTGCTTTGTTGATAAGATCCTTTATACGGCAACCAATCCACTGGACAAAAGATGAACTACGTAATCACCGGGTTCTCACTGACGAAATACAGAAGTTAATGACACAACTGTGCCATGTACCTTGTACAACAGCGGTGGAAAGCTCTCAGAACAATGGAATTGCAGAAAGGTGTTAAAACGATGAAAGCCTTCATACCCAAATCGAATGTAAGAACGGCAGTAAAGACTGAATTGCGTAACCTTGCATTAGCTCGAGTATTACACTGCATAGTGTGCAGGGTTATCTCCCATCGAGAAAATATCGGCGCCAGCGAATAACGTCACCTTAGATGTAGCAGTTGCCAAATAGTGACTCAAGGGCGGGCTTACCGCATACACTGACACTTAGCGGATCGACAGAATATTATTAGCAGATCATCCCTGAACGCAACGTAATTATCGTAATAAAGGCTTTTTCTGGCTACCAGGAAGACCTGACATGGCTCTGCTCTGGAACCAGGCCGCAGGAAGCATCAATCTGGAGTTTATCAGCTACTGGAATTCCGGTGTATTGGCAGCCCCTGATAATCACCTGACCCACGAAGAGCGCTCTGCTTTGCAGAAACTCTGGGGCGGTTTGGAGACAGGAGATGCCATTTAACGATTATAGGACGTTCTGATGAAGTCCATGATTTTACCTCCGCCTTAATTAACTGTTTTCTTTCTGAAGAAGAGATTGTCTGGTGGCAATCAGGTGGCATTTTCCCGGATCCCTGGCCCGCTAATATATCCCGGCTGAACTGACGATTAACGCGATATTGCAAATATGGCATCTGAATCGATCATGATTTGGCGGCATCCATCTCCGTTCACAGTTTGGCATGCTTCCGATCATTGATTGGCATCCAGCCAGTCACTCCGGGAATTAACTCTTTTCACCGCAGTCTCCATTGCCGTGTTTAAACCAATGGAGACGTCAATGTCCAAAAAGAGAATATCCAGGAGCACTATGGATACCTGTTTTAAGATCCTTCAGCTCAAGTTCGACCAGAAGCTGGCTAACCGTTGTATCGGACTTGCAAAACACCAATGGGGATTGATCTCTATTTTGCGACACAGACGCATTATCAATACATCGATGGTGCGATCAAATACCTCAGTGCTCTCACCGTGGATCAAATCCAGCAATTGCTCACAGATTAAGACTCGTCGGGAGTTTTGAGCCAACGCCAGCAGTAAACCCATATTCACCTTGAGTGAAATCTACAGGCTGTTGATGAGCATCAACCAGCACGTAACGGTCCGGGATCAAGTGTCCAGCCGTTAAAAAAACCACTCTACTACCCTGCTCGACCTAAGCCTCGGCGTTCAGCCGCCTGAACGGGTATGGCAAGGGTGAAAAGAAACAGCATCCCCAAAGTACCGACCAGACGACAGGATGATGCTGGAACAGAAAGCATACGCACCTCCCTTAGAATTAGACAGTGCGTACAGGATACGTAAGACAGGGTGACGGGGCGGCGATAAACCCCGAACACATGGCAGAGTGTGACCACCGGATAATGCGCTCTGAGTTTCCCGATTATCGGTAACTATTCAGGAAGTCTGATATCAAGAGCGCGGTAGCCTTTTTTAATATCGTATTTTGTTCCTCCAGACGACACACCTGCTTTTCCAGCTCACGAATACGTTGCTGCTCTGATGTGAGTGGTGCTGCAGCAGAAGGCGTGATCTCCTGACGTTCCCGTCTGAGCTGACGTACCCATGCCTCCAGAGTAGAGAAACCAACATTCATAGCTTCAGTAGCTTCCCGGTATGAGTAACCGTTATCAACGATAAGTTGGGCGCATTCCAGTTTAAACTCAGGAGAGAAGGTACGCTTTGTTTTCTTGTTGTTTTATGTTGTGGTGAGAATATCACCTTTAATCAGGTGGCCAAATTTACTGTGCCACTACAAAACGACATTCGTGCCGGATGCACTGGAGCAGGCAGTATGGGCCGTCGTCCATCTGGCACCATCCATCACAGTAATAAAGGTTCTCAGTATGTATCGCTGGCCTACATGCAGCGACTTAAGGAAGCCGGATTACTGGTATCAACAGGGAGTCCTGGCGACTCGTATGACAACGCGATGGAGGAGAGCATCAATGGTCTTTACAAAACGGAGGTAATACACCGTAAGAGCTGGAAAAAACCGGACAGAAGTGAAACTGGCCACACTAACGTGGGTGGACTGGTATAACAATCGACGATTACTGGAAAGGCTGGGCCATATTCCTCCGACAGAAACAGAAAAAGCTTATTATGCCTCCATCGGAAACAATGATCTGGCAGCCTGAGTTCACAGATAAAATACTCTCCAGGAAAACCGGGATGGTTCACCGGAGTGTTAAAGTGTGGCTTAAAATTATGCAGTTGCCGCCTGGCGGTCAAGACTGTCGCTACAGGATAAATCGCTCCGGTGAAACACAACTGCGCAAATCACCATACTGTGCATACGTATTACCGTGAAGGAGATCGGTGAGTTACGGGGTTATTGGGTGATCTCCTTCCATGAAAATACGCAGAGCACTTAAATCGCTGCTGGCGCGCACTAAAAACGTGTCAACCTGGTTCCATTAGCGTAACATCAAAGCGAGCACTTAAGAAGCAGAAGAGCAACCTACAGGTTAACCCGAACCATATTAAATTCATAATCTTTTAACTGCTCAGACCTGATCACCAGAAATCTGCCATTACCTGACTTAAATGATTTTGATAAAACAAGTGTGGTATCATATCTGGCTAAAACATAATACCACCCGTCATTATAATTCATCATTTCATATTCTTTCTTGAATTGCGGCTTGTAAAAGCCAACAGAAAATGAAAAAACCCAGAAATATATGACAAAGCCGACAAGACATATTTCAGAAATATGTTTCTTTACAAAGATACTCTCTGAAAAACATGATGCTGAAACACGGTGGCCACAGGTTCTTATAAGAAAAACAAGAATAAGGGATACCGCTACTGATAAGGTAAGAAGTTTTAATGCCAGATGATTCTTTAGCACAGAGAACTCAATCACCACCGGAACAAACAATAAGAATGAGGCAAGAAAAAGTCTGAAAAAGCTCAATTCATGCATGCTTGCTTTGTTTTTTATTCCAAGAAAGAAAAGTACTCCCGCGCCCCATGAGAGAAACAGGATGACCATTATAGTAATTGCATGAAACAGGCTTCTTGCAACATCGTCAATACCTGCACTGACAACCCACCATGGGAAACCATAATAAAAAGAGACACCCCACCCGTAAAAATATGCACTTCCCCATCCGAGACATCCCATATAAGCCACAAATAAGGAAGAATTTTTGAGCAACGCGTTGCTGTTCATTTTTACCCCTGTAAAACTGGAATAAGTAACAGAATAGCATTGACATTGTCAAGATGAACAGCATGCATTGTAACAGTCTGCAGCTTATGTTCTCCGTGGATAATTATTCTTATTTCATGGTGATTTTTGTTATATTTTAAAATGCATATCTCACCATTTAGTTTTTTATATCACAAAAACATAGTGATGCAATCATACACACCTGCCTCTATCGTACAGAGAAAACGGGCAATTATTTGTATTATTCCTTCATAACGACTTCAGTATACAGGATGACCGCAACCACGCTCCTTCTCCTGCCCGGGCGAAGTGCCTGGTTCAGACAATGACATTAACTGGCTGAAATTTTCGACGCGGTACAGGTCTCCCTGCTTTGAAAGGTGCCTGGCGCTGCAATTTTTTATCATTTGTTTTTGTATCCGGCAAAACACGTCTGCAAGAATCATTATTCTCTTGCCTGAAGCTATCCGGCATCCTCAGGCATTTCACGCTTTATGAGCTGACATCATCAAGATGCGCCAGTAATTTTTTATTAATGACTTCAAACAGTTCCTG
>OAVM01000051.1_pt1 | contig 129506 bp, 153 predicted proteins | sample 1476421 | NCBI WGS metagenome assembly OAVM01 (sample SAMEA2580099, study PRJEB22360) | human gut metagenome | biome: human gut; feature: human-associated habitat; material: faeces | place: Denmark | collected 2008/2010
TGCTGATGAAATGAGGTAGGAGGCATCGATGCCTCCTACCTCATTTCATCAGCATGTCAAAACTGGTTTAACAGAGCCAAAAAATATCCCGACCGCAATCGTTTTTTGAGTGAGGGTACACCGTCCTTCAGGGCGGTGGTGAATCACTCGGGCCGGTTCTGGTTTTCGATGTACCGTTTCAACGTGTCCAATGGCGCACCGCCGTTGGTGCCCGCGTAATAGCTGGGGGACCAGAGACGTTGCGCCCTCCAGTAGTGGCGGGCGAGTTCCGGGTAGTCGCGGCGCATGATACGGCTTGACACGCCTTTGAGACTGTTGACCAGACGGCTGAGTTCTACGGTCGGCGGGAATGATATGAGCAGGTGGACGTGGTCGGTTTCGCCGTTGAACTCTTCCAGCCGGCAGTCGAATGACCGGCATACGTCCGCGAACACGTGTTCCAGTGCGGTCAGGTGTTCGCTGGTGAATACGTCGTGCCGGTATTTGGTGACGAATACCAAGTGGACGTGCAAGTCGTAAACGCAATGCCTGCCTTTGCGGATATCATCGTTTTCGTTCATAAGACCGAGTATAATACCAAGTATGAGCATGTACAGGCGATACAACTACCGCGCATACCCCACACGGGGTCAGCGCGAAGCGTTGTCACGCCTGTACGGCGCATGCCGGTATGCGTACAACTGGACGCTCGACCAACGGGAACTCATGAGGAGACGGCATGGGAGGATGCAGTCCTACACGCAGTTGAGCGGCATGTTCACCCAATGGAAAACCAATCCGGGCATGGAGTGGCTTCTGGCCGTGTCCTCCACACCCTTGCAACAGTCGATACGCCACGCGGACATGGCCTACCGGAACTTCCTCCGCCTCTACAAGGCCGGCAGAACCCATATTGTGACCAACCACCGCACCGGGAAGAGGCATCGCACGGGAGTGCCCCGGTACAAGAGCCGCAGGGACGGCGAACAGTCCGCCGAGTTCACCAAATCCGCGCGATTCAAGGTCGAGCATGCGGACGGATGCAAATGGGGCTTTCTCACGCTCCCGAAAATCGGGCGGGTCAAACTCCGTTGGACACGCGAACTGCCGTCCACGCCGAACACCGTGAACATCATGAGGCATGCGGACGGCTCTTACGAGGCGAGCCTCACCGTGCAAGTCGACGACGAGTCCGACGCCCCCAGGCCGCTGCATGAGGCGTGCGGCATCGACATGGGGCTCGACTCGCTCATGAGCATCGTCTACACGGACGGGACACGCGAGAAAATACCCCACCCGCGCACCCTCAAACGGCATGCGCGCAGACTACGCAAACTCGACAAACAACTGGCAAGGGAAACGAAAGGCTCGAACAACCATGCGAAAACACGACTCCTGAAAGCCAAGACCTACAGCCGGATACAGAACCAACGCAAGGACACGGCGTACAAACTGGCATCCAAGGTGGCGGGCGAGAACCAAGCCGTCGCCTTGGAAACCCTGAACGTCAAAGGACTTGCCCGCACCCGCATGGCGAAGAGCCTGTTGGATGCGAACTGGACGCGTATCATCGACCGCATCCGACAACTGGGCGTCCAATACGGCAGAACCGTCAAACGCATCGACCGGTGGTATCCCAGCAGCCAGATCTGCTCCGTATGCGGGTATCGCGATGGCCGGAAACCGCTCGACGTGCGCATCTGGGAATGCCCTAAGTGCGGTGCCCTGCTCGACCGTGACTGGAACGCGGCCGTGAACATTCTCGACGCGGCGGGACTCGCCGAGTCGTTAAACGCCCGTGGAGGCGACGTAAGACGGGGGTTGGCGCAAGCCGACCGCAACGCGGACGCCTGTGAAACGGGAACCCGCCGAACCGTAAGCCTTCATTAAGGCGAACGGTGTAGGAATCCCCGCCCTTCAGGACGGGGAGGAAGTCAAGGTCGGGATATTAGGAAAGGTTGCCGGTTAGTCGTCCACGCCGACGCAGTCCTGGTTGACTAGTTCACGCACGTGATCGACGGCCCGCTGCAGTTCCGGTGTCATGTCGAAGTCATCGGTACGGTAGAAGGCCGAGTTGCCGTTGGATTTACGACTGGCGCTGACCGCGACGTTGGTCACCGTCATCTCACCCTTGTCATCACGGTCCAAGTGGACGAACAACGTCCTTGCCGTCAGCTCGCGACGTCCCCCCACATATTTCAGTGTCCCTTGGACGGTGATGTTTGGTTCCAACTGGTATGCCACGTCCGCCGTGTATCGGATGCTTGGGATGCTGGATATGATTTTCGACATGATTAACCCTCGTTCCGGGTGATGTACATGCAATTCATGTGAGTGGTTTTCAGGATTTCGCGCAGGGGGGTTTCTTTGACGACGCCTCCGCCCTTATACGCCTGGATGCTGTAGTCGTCGATGGGGAACTTGGTTTTTATTTTCGACACGTGCTCGAGTTTCACCCAGCATCGCGCTTCGGGGATGGTGAGGCTTGGCGGCGCTGTGAACCCGTCATAGTCATTCATGCCGTAAGCGTAATATGCGCCTGAATCATGAATGTCGGCCTCAATGTAAGTGTCATCCGTCATCCATAAGAACGCTTTTTTACATGTGTTGACGGTCAAATCGGACACGTTGAACTTGAGAGGGAACAGCACTTTCCCGTCGGATTTCTCGGCATGCTCCTCTATGTAATCCAGAATGGTTTTATCCAGATCCCAGTTATACCGGCAGGTGATTCCGTTGGCGAGCTTGACTGATTGCCGTCCTGGATAGGATGACTGTTTCTTGTAGCGCACAAAGAGTGCGCGTCTATCGTATAGTGTTGCCATGAGATCTTCCTTTTTATGCAGATGTTTTCAGTATAACAGCCACGAACGAGGCTTAGATAGGGCGGATTATGAACGTGGCTGCATTTGTTTCCATCGCATCCGCCAGCGATATCTTTTTGGCGTTGTAGCCCAATCTCTCGAACTTGTCCGGATCGAAATCTCCCAATTGCTGCACATTGTCCAACGCCAACCAGTAGTTGGCAGGCGTTCTTCCCCATGGGAATGGTGCCTGATAGTGGGATTTCGGATTCCAGGTTTTTGGATTGTATGCCTCTCCGAAATTGGTCACCGTTCCAACGAGTTTGATTGCGCTTTGGGGTGACCAGAGCAGCAAATAATGAAAACCGATTTTGTTTCGCAATGATTTAAAGTTGCCGACGAACAGCAGTCTTCCCTCGTGCTCGGCGGCATGACGGAGGAATTCCTCGATGGTGGTTTGCGGGCTAAAATAGGAGATTCGCCCTCGTGGGGCGTGGCCTATTCGTAGCATCAAGGTAAGTCCGTCTATCTTGAAGGGTTCAGTTTGCGATGTCATGGAATAATCTTATCACATGCGGATATATTCAGTATGTCAGGTAAGTGTCTTCAGTTCGTACACAACCAATACGGGAGTCTCACGAACCCGATCGAAAAGCTCATGCCCTCGCTTCGACCTCTCGATCGCACGCATCACCACCTCCGGAGCGGAACGGATATCCAATCGAGCTTTCCCGACCCTATCCGCCCACAGATTCTGCATCACCGTCAACTCGACACGATTAACACTGAGAATCTGCAAAGACTGCCGCTCGGCCCGGTGCAATCGTACATATTCAGCGGCCACATCAGCCAACCCGACACCCAACTAATTCTTCCTTTCTCAACGAAACGCATATACCAAAGAGGGGAACATGGACACGGCCGCAAAAACAAGCGAAGACACCGCCAAGATGAGCCTCCACATCAAAGGCACCCCAACCGCAAGCCAGGAAACCAACTGCATCCCCAACAGCCAGAACACTGCGAAAACCAGCATTCCCAGCACGAGCGCCCAGCTCAAACGTCGTTCCTTCCGAAGCTTTCTCGTTATTTCGCGCCGCGACGGTTCGACGGTGCTGCTGCTGATTCGAGCCGGTTTCAGAATGATCGTCGTAGTCGCACCGATGGTTTCGTCGGCGCTGTTTTCTTCACTCACTCGGGCTCCTTTTCTGGATTCTGGATTCTTTTCTGACGTTCGCATTCATGTCTCAATGGCGGATACGTGTCGGCTATGGCGTTCAATGTCGCCGTCCGCAGCTCGACATACTTCTCCTGATCCAAGTCATGGCGCTGCTGGTCGTAATCGGTCAACGCATGCCGGGCATAATTGACCATCCAGCGTTCCAAGACGAATGGATTTGGCTCCTTACCGGCATCCCTGACCATGTTTCTGCGACGTAGCTCGTAATGGTGGAGCTTTGCCGCATCTCGCAGGTTACCGTAGGGAATGAGTCGCACGTGTACTGTTAGTTTTTCGCACACTTCAAGGTCATGCCTTTCTGCTCTGGTGTTATGTGGACATATTCAGTTTAACAAGCAAAATATCAGGAAAGAATAGAATCCAGTATGCCCGGGACTAGGCGCCGAGGAAATACTCCTTGCACATAATCTGGTACAAGGCTTGCTCTTGCATTGCGTCGGAGAGAGCTCGATGCTGTTCCACGTCTGCCACGTGATAGCGTTTGATCAGATCCGCGACCTTGTGATGGCGAATTTCCGGATGGATGTCACGGCTCATTTCCAAGGTATCCAGGAATGGGTGGTCGAACAGGGGGCGATTCGGCCAGGTTTCCGCCGTGGCCCAGTCGAGGAATTTCAAATCGAACGTCGCGTTGTGTGCGAGGAAGGGCGTTTCGAATCCCAGCCACCGTTCGAACTCTTTCATCGCATGCTTGACAGTCGGTTTGCCGCTCACGTCGTAAGTGGTGATTCCCGTCAATTGCGTGATGTGTGGCGGGACAATCATTTGCGGGTTGATGAGTTGGCTGTAGGTGTCGACGATTCGTCCGTTCTTGACTTTCACGGCGCCGATTTCGATGAGTTTCGCGCCATCTTCCGGGTTGAGGCCGGTGGTTTCGGTGTCTACCACGACGTAGTCAAGCAATGGCGCCTCCAGCGGCGGGATGCGTCGTGGATCGTCGCTTCGGTATTTGTCCCAGTAGCTCATTGGGTGTTCCTGTGTTCTCTAAGATTATGTGGACATATTCAGTATAGCAGACAAATCGATGTCAGGCAGGAACCTTCCGACCGCGACCGTCGCCAAACAACGTGAAAAGCAGACTCGCACGATTCGGGCCAACCTGCTTGTCGGACAACACGCATTCCATGCAAACCGGACCATACACGCTCGGCACCAAACCCATCGTGCTTCCGCAAAGAAAGCATCCAGCGGGCTTGGTCAACACATCATCATTCAGCTCGACAATCAATTGTCCTGACCTTTCAACGATTCCTTAATCCGTTTCTCCTCTTCATCCGCAGCCTTCTCGCTCAACTGTCGTACGGACGGAGGGCGTTTGTCCCGGATAGAATCAGGGGAATGAGAGTGGACGGCGCGCAACATCGCGGAGGCCATCTGCCGGTATTCGCACCTCAGCCAGACGGGAGTCTGCTGCCAGCAGCGGCCGACAGTCGCACTGTCCCCGACGAGATTCCACAGGCGCATTTGCTGGGCACGTAGCGCCATAGCCGCGGTCTCCACTTGCGTGTCCTCGGGCTGCCAGTCTTTTCGATTAGGCATCAGCCGTAATCCCGTCTCCGAAACCATGCAGGGCATGTATCAGATTCTTGACGGAAAATGATTCCGCCTCGCGGTTGACGATTCGACGATTCAATCCGAGAACCACGTCTTCGACCTGTCTGCGGACATAAGGCTCCAACGGGGGGAGAGGGGGCGTTTTGCGGGTATCTGCAAGAAGGGCATAGTCTCTTTCCAGATCGGCAAGATTCGTTCCCTGCAATCGGATGCGACGGAGCAGCGTGATCTCATCCGCATCCAGCAGACACGGCCAGGCTTCCGTTCCTGACTGGATATGACGTACTCCGTTCAGCAATCGTGCGGTCTCGGCCATGGATTTATTGCGTTTCGCGCTCTTCATGCCCGGCCAGTGTCGCAAAACGGACAGGTTCCCGCGAGCGTCATCCAAAGCCGTCTTGACGACATTGCTGGTGGTCAACCGATGGGCGAAAGGCTCGATGGCGCGAATGAAGCCGGCGTCCAGCAGAAAGCATTCGGTCGGCAACGTCAACGATTCCAACAGGCTACGATGGCCGTCGATCAGTCCGTCGATATAAGAAAGAGGTGTGAGGATTCTGATATCGAGGTCACGCATGTTCTGAGTCGTTCGAGCTTCGCCGAGCAGTATCTCCCAAGGCTGCGGCATCGTGATGACGCAAAGCGAGGGCTTGTTGTCCTTCGCCGCTAAACCATGCGCGTAGTCTCCTTCTATCCATGCGGAAATGATGCGTTGCTGGGGAAAATGCTCCAGTGCTTTTTCGATGCAGTCGATGTTGTTCACGCCGCCAGTTCCATTCGCTTGGCAATCTCATTGCGCCATGTCTGCACCAGCAGTCGGATATGCCATCCCGTACCGAGGTCGGCATTTTCCAAGTCGAATGGATCCCAATTTTTCGCAACGATGCGAATGTCCCCTGATGTGCAATCATAGGAGTAGTCGATGGACGTGGTTCCGAGCTGAATTTTCGTCGTATAGTAGGTTTTCGGGTTATCCACGAAGACTTGGATGACATTCCCGGGCAGTTTTGTGTCTGCCTTGTTTTGGACGATTCCGGTGTTGTTTGGGTTTGGAATTTTATATGTGGCTTCGTGGACGATGGAGATCAGCGCGGAGAGGAACCTCTGTTTTAGGGAGAGGTTGTCGCAGTAGGCGCACTTGGTGATGGGCTTGCCGGATCTTTCGAGTCGCAGGCTTCTGCATTTTTCGCACTCGTATAGGGTGTAGGTCTTTCGTGCGTCTGTGATGTCTTGTATGGGTTGCATTTTCCTTTGGTTTCTCTTTCAATCTTTTATGTGGACATATTCAGTATAACATGTAAAATACAATATGGTTGTTATACTGAAGAAGTCCACATAAAAAAGAGGAGGAGCGATGAAAACCACAGCTTCCATGCGCAAACGCATAAACTCGCTACTCGAGGAACTGGGAGAAGGATGGAGTGAAGGAGACCCATTCGAAGGCCGCAACGGGCACCCAACCATTCCGATGGCCTACCAAGGAAAGCTAGTAGGAAACCTCGCATTCCCCAACTACGGGACCCTGAGATATATATGGGGTCCATGCGGGAGAATCCCGCACCTCTATCAGAAACCAGCCAAGCACATCGCCGACATGCTCCGCCGCGCCGCAGGAATCACACCAAACCAAAATACGCAGGAAACCGCAGGTGATTCCCCATCGAAGGCGGCGGCCTGATGGCAAGAATCAAAGAAACGTTTAACAGCCGCGCTTGGTTCATGATCGAATGCGACGACCCCAACTGCGAACAACGGTTCGACGACAGCCAATGGTATGCGGACGAGGACGATCTGCTGACCGCCGCGAAGGATGACGGCTGGCAAATCCCGTACAAGGACGAGCATCCCGAACTGGAACGCGACATGCACTACTGCCCGGCGCACCGGCTGCCCGAATGCACGACCTGCACGAACATCATGATCGATCCGGTCGGCTGGAAGGACGGGCAATGCCCCGAATGCATCAAGGAGGAGATCCCGCATGAACGGTCATGATTTCACGCTCGAACAGAACACCGAAGCGAGGATGATGCTGGCGGTCGCCCGCCGCGGGCTCGCCGCCGCCATCAACGACGCGGAGAACGGGATAGGCCATCTGTCCTGCGACGACCCGCAGATCATGGAACAGGTTCGCGCCCATTGGCGACGCCTGTACGACACGTACATGAACGCGGACGCGATCATCGCGGACCTGGAATCCTGCGCACGTCATCTCACGGATGGCGACAAGTGGGAGCCGAACCCGATCGCCGACGGCATGAAACCCATGGAGATGGCCAAAGGATGCGCCTGCTTCATCGCGGAGACCCCGGATGGGGGCCTCATCATCCCGTCGGAGCCGACGCCGGGCGAGAACACGGCGAAACGTCTCGCGAACACGCTGAACGCCCTGACAGGCGATGTTCTCCTGGATGCGACCGGCATCCGCCTGCTCGGCACCCAATTCCTGTTCGCCTACCATAGCCGGCTCGACAGGCCCGTCGATTATGGCGTGAACCTGACCGGCATGCGGTTCCCCGACCGGCTCGGCCTGCTCGACCGGGCGGACCGGCATCCGGGGTTCCTCCCGTTGCGCCCCGTCGTCGCCAACGGGACCGGCGCATTGGAACGGTCGGGACGCGAACTGTGGGCGATCACCGCGCGTACGCTCGGCCGGCTGCCGCACGGACGGTTCTTCGTGGATCTGACCATGTTCGCGGACCATCCGAAGATACTCGAACGGTTCGCCGTCCGTTACCGGTTTGCGCCGTAAAGCCCCCGGCTTTAGCCATGGGGATATAAGGCGCTTTGTTTTTTTCTGGTGTTTGGGCGTGTATCGTCTTTCCGGATTTAATTAGATAGCTTCCTGCTGTATAATTGTTTTCGTGAGGTGCAAAAGCAATCGGAACGTGGTGTACTCATGCAAATACCACGTGGTATGGTGTCCGAAATACCGTCGCCCCGTCCTGGTGAACGGGGTCGACGGACGGTTGAAGGACATCATCCGCGAGACATGCGCCGAGATACATGCGGAGCTGATCGAGATGGAGGTCATGCCCGACCATGTGCATCTGCTCGTCGAGGTGGACCCCCAGTACGGGATACACCGGGCGGTGCGCCTGATCAAAGGTAGGTCATCCCGGTTGTTGCGCGACGAGTACCCGTGGCTGAAAAGCCGGCTGCCGACGTTGTGGACGAACTCGTATTTCGTGTCCACTGTGGGCGGCGCCCCGTTGAAGACCGTCAGACAGTACATAGAGAACCAGAAGCACGTGTAAGGAAAGGAGGTTCCCGCTCATGGTGGACATGGGATACCAGTTCCGCATCTACCCGAACCAGGCGCAGCGGCAGCTGATCGAACGCACGTTCGGCTGCACGCGATGGGTGTGGAACCATTTCCTCAACAAGCGTCAGGTCGAATACGAGGAGACCGGCAGAAGCTCGCGCGCGTTCAAGCAGATGAAGGACCTGCCCAAGCTGAAGGATGCGAACCCGTGGCTCAGGGAGGTGGATTCCGTCAGCCTGCAGGCCGTGCTCCAGCATCTGGACCGCGCGTACGACAACTTCTATCGTCGCGTTGCATCAAAGAAGAAAGGCGGATACAAAGGAACCACCGGCTATCCGAGGTTCAAGGGCAAGCACAACAGGCACCAGTCATACACGACCAAGAACGTCGGTCACACCGTGTACGTGGCGGACGACAAGCACGTGCGCCTGCCCAAACTCGGCATGGTCAAAGCCAAGGTCAGCCGCCCCGTGACCGGCGTGGTCAAATCCGCGACCGTCAGCCGTAACCCGGCTGGCGAATACTACGTGACCATCAAATGCGCGGGCGTCCACAAAAGCATGGCACCCGCCAAAGGCGATGCGATCGGCATCGACCTCGGACTGAAGGACTACTGCATCACGTCGGAGGAGGTGAAACATCCCAACCACCGGTATCTCAAGCAGAGCGAGAAACGACTGCGACGCGAAAAACGGAAACTGTCCCGAAAACCAAGGGGCGGCAACAACCGTGAAAAACAGCGCATCAAAGTCGCCAAACTCGAGCAGAAGGTGGCGCGCCAGCGGCGCGACACGTTGGACAAACTGTCCACCATGCTCGTCCGCAGGCATCCGATCATCTGCATGGAAACCCTCATGCCGAAGAACATGATCAGGAACCACAGGCTCGCCAAACACATCAGCGACGCGGCCTGGGGCGAGTTCGCGCACATGCTCGACTACAAGGCCGGATGGTACGGGCGCAAAATCATCCACGTGGACAGGTTCTACCCGTCCAGCCAGCTCTGCCACGACTGCGGATACCTCAACCCGGAGGTCAAGAACCTCGAAGTACGCGAATGGACATGCCCGCAATGCGGTGTGTTCCACGACCGGGATGTCAACGCGGCCAACAACCTGAGGGACGAGGGGTTGAGGATTCTCAGCCAGCTCGAATCAGCCGCATAGAACATAACTGAACAAACGGTAGGGCGGGACACGTCCAAACCAAACGCTTGCGGAGACCCTGTAAGCCCTTCATGGACTCGAAGGCAACCGGTCGATGAAACAAGAATCCCCCCGGCTTCAGCCGTGGGGAGTGTCAAGGGAAATACCTGAAAGACAACCGGACCGCCCTGGACGCGGCCATCATCGACCCGACCGGCCTCGTCGCCCGCCACGTCGCCACCATCAAACCGAAATGGGATTAAGCAATGGGCTATGTTCGAATCATGTGGGTTGGAGCCAATCTTCTCGCACTCATTCCTCTGGCGCCGCTGCTCAGATCGAAAGACCTGAGGTTAGGACGATTGCATGCGGCCATCGCGTTCACGATCGTGTTCTCGGAGCTGGTTTCGTGGCTGTTGTTCCTCGGCCTATCCGTTTTGGAAGGATTTTTCTGATGGACTTATCGAATCGCGCCGTAAGACCACAGGCTTCAGCCGTGGGGAGGAAGTCAATTGCCTGAATTGAGGATTGTCGGACCGGCCGAACCTTGCGACGGCCGCGACGGGGGACGGCCGGTGGAATGGGACGGCGGGCACGGCCTGCTCGTCGTCCGCAGGTTGAAGGCCGAACTCAAGGGGATTCGCTGATGCACAGAGGATTCTGCACGGATTGCGGCGCGTACGCGGCCTTGGGCGAAAACGACAGATGCGCCGCCTGCGACGCATGGCGCCACAGGGAGGAGGAAAGGCGGGATCATGTCTGAATGGTGGGACCGTTACCTGTTCGACGATCTGATTGGGTTGGAGGCCGCGGCCGTGGCCTCGGACGGCAGCCGGCATATCGGCCCGTTCGTCCGTTTTGGGGATTATCTGACGGTAGACGATACATGCGTTTTCACACGGAAGGACAAGGGCGATGGAGTGCGGCTCATGGAAGAAGTCGACCATGTGCGTCTGCGTCCCGAGGAGCCGTTCTGGCAGGGTCGTTTTCTGGACGAGCTGGAAGGAGTCCGGGTGCGCGTCGAATTCGGGGGACGGCGTGGGGCGTTCGAGGGGCCGCTGGAACCGTTTGACGGCGTATTGGGCCTCCGGGCCGGCGGCCGTGGCATGGAATACGTGTTCGGCGATTCCGGCTACCGGTTCGCCCAACCGGGCTTCGTCAGGGTCAGACCTGTGGAAGACCAGCCGGACGAACCGGTGCCGGCCGTCAATGCCTCCCGTCTCGTCGAATCCCGGACCCTGCTGCGCGTGGCCCGCCGTCAGCTCGCCGAAACGGAGAGCCTGCTGGCCGAATCGTTCTCCCGGATGCCGAGGCTCAGCGAAGCGGATGCGCGACGATCTGAAAACCGCCGGCATGATATCGAGGACAGGCTGTTTGAGCTGCGCGAACTGATTGGCGAACAATCGTACGATCTGAACTCAATCGAATCGAAAGGACAAACAAGATGAACGATGGAAAAAGGCAAGTCACAGACGAGACGGAACCAGACGAGAATCCTATTGCCACCATCCATTACGAGAACGGCACGGAGCTGACCGGAAAGGCCGTCACCCTACAGGACGGGACAGTTGGAGTCAGGATTCCCGGCGAATTCTTCAAAACGGCGCTCCTGCCTGACGGTTCGATGCCTGATGGCGTCCTATCGGTGGATATCGGCCCCAAGCATGTGGAGGGCGGTCTCCCGCTGACCGACGACATGGTCTGCATGGCGGTCACGGCCATGCTGCGCGACGCGGTCGGATTGACGTTGGGCGAGGCGTCGGATGCGTACGAGGCATGGCTGAACCGGGCGAAAAGGGCCACAATCGAGCATTGGGTGGACTCCCTGCCCATACGCGAATCCACGCGACTGCATTGCAAGTATCTCGACCGTGACGGAGCCGACTATCCGAAGGAAGAGGGGGACGCATGATGTTGATCGAGCATGAGGCGCGAGTCGGACTGCCGCGCATGTGGGAGCATCCGAAACGCACCCGCACCCGGCGCGGCGGCGTCGTGGCGAGCATGGTCGGCGGATATACGGCGATACTGCTCGTCCGCCAGCCGAACGGCGTGGAGAACAGTATTCGCAGGCAATGCTCGACCCTGAACGAGGCCGAAAAATGGCTGGACGAGCAGATGGGAGAGGACGAATGAGCGGCCGCGAGAAACCGGATGCGCCCGGACTGTGGCGGGATGCGAACGAGAAAACGGTCGTGGCCTGCATGGAATCCGGCGAGCTCGCGATACGGGATGCGGACACCGGCGAGATCCTGTCCGCGGGACAGCTGGAACAGGCCGCACCGTTCCAGCGAACCGAATGGAAGGGGATAGACCTGACCAGGGCCGGGTTCTCCGCCATGCCCGACACGGCGGGATGCTGGAGCGACGCGAACGGCACGCTCTGGCTCATCACAGGCGGCGACGGGATCGACGGGCACATCTTCCGGCTGAAGGAAGAGGGCCGCGAATGGGAATGCGCGCCTTGTTCCGGCATCACCGTGAGGATGCTCCACGAATGGGGCCCGTGGGCACGCTGCGACTTCGAGCCGATGGATGATGAAGGCACTCACTTTGACTGGTGCAAGCCGTGGATCGCCGATCGCGGATGGACGGCCGAAGAGCTTGACGACGATTCCGGGGAACCGGCCGCGCACGGCCCATATACCCGGTATTCGCTCCAAGCCGTCGAAGAGGTCCCGTGGAAGCCGGTCTCCGACGATTCCACTGCGATTCATGAGGGGAGCCGCACCGTGCATCTCCCGGATGTCCGATCGTTCGGTCGTCTGGAACAGGACAAGTGGCTTGCCGTCAAGAATCTGGAGGAGAGCGCCGAACTGGTGGAGGCCTGCAAGCAGTGGCTGAAGGCCTGTGATCCGGCCGATCCGAGCGGCATCGACGGCCAGTTCATCGGCGTCGTGAACTGTCTGAACATTCATGGCGCGGCCGTGGGTGACGAACCCGATATCGACCTGGACAAGGCGCAGGCCGACTGGCATGACCACGTGCGCGACCAGCGTCGTCAGGCCATGCTCGACGAGCTGGCCGACGTGTTGCAGACGGTCGGCAACCTGATCACCGCGTTCGGCATCACGGATGAGGAGGTCGAACGGGCGATGGACGACTGTCTGGAACGCAACAGGCGGAAGGGCAGACTCTGATGGGAGCCACGAGAATCTGGGATTCCCGCAACAACAGGCATGCGACGATTGAACACGAGACGTTGGAACCATGCCCGTTCTGCGGCGGCATGCCACGAATCTACGATGATGTGGACGATACGACGGAACGGTACACGGTGCGATGCGACTGCGGCGGGAACATGCCCGGCCGGCACGTTCCGATCGACCCATCGTTCCAGACCCGTGTCACCTGCCTGTATTCGGCGGTCGAGAAATGGAACAGGAGAGGTTGATGGACCACATGGGCAGCGGCTTCAGGGCCGGTTTCCGACGTGGATTGCGTGTCGCATGGGATGCGATGTGCTTCCGCCCGCTCCGGTTTGAACCGTGGCCGGCGCCGTCGATGCCGTCCCTGCGCGAACACTTGGAAGCGTACGGCGGCACCCGTATGAGCCCGGCCGATTTCGACCGATGCGAGAAAGACTGGTATCGGATGCTTGGCGAACGGCGACGCATGTTCGACCGTTACCTGCTGGGCATGCGCTGCGCCCGGTACGTGCTGTTCGCCGCATGGATTCTCGCGTTTGCGATTGTCGGACTGACCCTGGTCGAAGTGTCGTCTTGAACGGTCAGAAGTTCTTCCCTCCACGGCCGAACAAGGCATCGTGCGAGCCGGTGCGGGTGAGCACGAGGCACAGTTCGCCATGATCGATCCGGTAGATGAGAAGCCAGTCGCCCTCGATGTGGAGTTCGCGGCCGCCTTGCCGAAGCGTGGATCGACGTGTTGAGGAGAAATCGGGAAACGAATACCTTGAAAGCCCTGTTGGATGACGGATTGGACACGTTGCAGGAACTGTTGGAGGCGATACCGCAGGACAGTCGGCAACTTTCATGCGAGGAGCTGGTGCCACGGCTGCGCAAGGCGTTGGGTCAGGCGAAGACCTGCGGGAAACTGGAGCAACAAATCAGGGATCTGGAGGAATCATGACCGGCTTTCTCGACCGGCTGCTGCACGCGGATAAGCCGCAACCGTTGGACGTGGACACGGCGGCCGCCATGCTCAGCACCACGCCCGGACTATTGCGCGAGTTCGAACGCTCCTACCATGCGAACGTGCTCGACCGGAAGAATGCGCCCACGGGACCATTGGGTCCGGACGCGAAGACCGTTGTCGAATCCCGTTCCGGACACGGGCTGTCGGACGAGGCGTTGGCGTTGGATGCGCGCATCGTGCGCGAACTGCTGTCGGATACAGGCGTCATCCGGTTCGACGGGGAACGTCTGACCACGATTCCGGCATTGGCTCCCGTCCCGGAAAAGTATGTGACGGAATCGGACGTGAATGCCCTGCAGACGGGGGAGCGCCCCCAGTTGGCGGGCGAGCTCATCCACCGTCAGATTGATGCGGTGAACTATCCGCTCCTGTTGGATATGTGGCGGCGCGCCACGGATCCGAAACGTTCCGCGAGGCAACGGCATGAGGCGTACGGCATGTTCCGCACCGGCCTCGACCTGCTCGACCTGGATCCGGTCATGTACCGAATGCTCGACATGAACCCGGCGAGCATAGGCCATTGGCTGCCCGCATTGGTCAAGGCGAACGAAGGCAAGACGTTCTTCCGCATCCCGAAGACCACGATAGCCAAAGCGCCGTTGACCCTGTTGCAATTGTCGCGCGTCGAATACGAGTCGCTGACCGCCGCCACATTGGATGTGGTGGATCGGTGGGCGCAGGCCGCGTTCCGCCTGAAACCGGACGAATCTTATTTCCTCAAGACCGGCACGTTCAGCAACAAGTATGATTTCCGCAACGCGCACGTCACCGAACCGCACGAGGTCATGCAGATCGGCGAATACCTGTTGTACCTCCAATCCCAAGCGGTCGAAATGGCCGGACCGTTGAGCCAACCTGCCACGTACGGGGTTTCCACGACGAACGAGATGGTGGTCCGCGAATACATCCCCGATACGCATGACCTGCCGACCATCTACATGGGCCTGCCGCTGCGATGCGAATACCGTTGCTTCATCGACTGCGACACGGATGAGCTGCTGGGCATCCACCCGTACTGGGATCCCAAGGTGATGAACCATCGTTTCCGCGACTGGCCGGATTCCGACAACCCGCACATGCGGCACGACGCGGTCACCTACAAGCTGCGAGAACCGTCGCTCATGCGCGAATACGAGGCCACGAAGGACCTGGTCGCCACGCACGTGGCCGGATTGCTGCCCGGTCTCGACCTGGCGGGCCAATGGTCGCTTGACATCATGCGCGACGGCGACGACTACTGGCTCATCGACATGGCGCCCGCCGAACGCAGCACCTTCTACGAACAGGCGGTGCCGAAAGGGAAGCGTCGGCCGATGATGGAGAACTGGATACCCGAACTGGGAGGAAAACATTGACCGGCTGGCTTATCGACATCATCCCGCAGAAGTGCCCGCCCGACGTGATGGATACGCCGGAACCGTACCGCGCCGCATGGGAACGGCATGTCGGCAAGGTGACTCCCGGCGACGGCGATCCGGAGGATTGGCGGGAGCAGGCGGCACGTTTGGAGGCCGCGACACGTATCCTCCCGGATCCGCATGTAAGGGTGGCGGGCCGGTCTTACGGAGGGCCGGATCCGATGACGCTTGCCCATTACGGCGCGGTCATGCTCCGACCGTATATGGATCAGCTTTCCCTGCCGCCGTCGAATGCGGACAGGTATGATCTCATGCCCTCGTTGCGCCCGTTTCTGGGGCGCGACGCGCGATCCGCGCCCTGTGACGGGGATGCGGTCGATGCGGCGGTGCGGGGCATGCTCGACCGGCATCCCGGTTCGGGTGCGGTCGCCAAGTTCATGTTCAGGGCGAAACGCCTGCCGCTCGCGTTCATCGACCCGGACGGCACGTTCATGCAGACGGACGAGTATGGCGGGAAGCCGGAGCGGGTCCCGTTCGCCGCATGCCGGTGGGCCGGCTACGATCTCGCCCTGTTCGAGGGCGAGCCGGACGCGGTGCTCGTCCAGCAAAAGGCGCGCATGCGCTACGAGTACCGGGTGCAGGTGATAGGCGGGGAACCGGTGTGTGGCACCGGCTGCATCGAACGGTTCACGCCCGCCGACAACCGGGGCAACCGGTATGATCCGCGCATGGAGGAGACCCGCAACAGCGGGCGCATCGAATCGCATCCCGACATCGCGCGGTTGTATGAGGCGTTCGCACTCGAGGCGGCGCATGCGATACGCGGCGAAGTCGAAGGCCCATACGTGATGGACCTGTATCTGGATGATGCCGGGCAGCCGCATGTGATCGAACTCAACCCGCAGTCGAACAGCGGATTGTACGCGCTCGACATGGACGCGCTGCTGACGGCGATACGGGACAATCCGGAGCAGTTCATGCCCGACCCGTCGCGGAGCGGCATGCCCGGCTGCCTGGGCGTCAGGGAGGAGAGTGTGGTTTGATGACGCATCCAGAACCGAAGCGGGCTCAGCTCCTCTCAGAGGACCCGTCTGCGTCCCATCGGCTCATACCTTTGACGGCGAAAGGAAAACAGGAATGGCTGAACGGAACATGAACGACGATTTCGTCTATCGCAACCAGGTCGGCACGGCCATCGACCAGCTGCGCCTCGCCTTGAAAACGGCGGATACGGGGGCGGATCCGGCTGCTGAACGGCGCTTTGCAGAACACGGGCAATGCGATCGGGCAGCTCGCCCAATTCAACGCGGACGGCACGCGGCGGCCCCCACGAGAATAGGAACCGCGCACCCGGGCTACCATGGGGATAATGCTTGATTCCATCCGCTACCGGCTGTACGCCGTCGAATCCGAAACATCCGAACCGTCCGGCACGATGTCCCGCATCAGGCTCGAAGACCATGCCGGGAACATCACGTACGGGCTGGAACTGCGGGAACCGTTCGACCCGGACATCGTCGCCGACGAGGCGCGTTCGTTCGATCCCGGCAAGCCGATGGCGATGCCGCCAGTCTGGCTGCTCGTCCGCGGGGACGCGACGCCCGAACGTGGATTGCGATGCCTGACCCTGGCCGTCACCGTGCTGGATGGCGTGGATGCGGACGGGAACGTGCATGCGGGGGTTGAGGCCTCATATCCGTGCGGCCTTCCCGAGGATGCGCTGAACGGCGCCCGATTCGCGCTGTGGGTGCTGTGCGACCGGCTTGGAGCCCGGGACGAATGAACCGGACGGAGGGGAGACGACCTTGAACCATGGACTTGACGGGTGGTGGCCGTGGATGGCCGAACCGGTGCGCGAGGGCGTGGAAGACGGCATCCAGTGGCAGATCATGGCCAACGACGTGCTCTTCTCATGGCAAGGATACGCGCATATCCCGGACGGGCACGTGCGGCGACATCTGAACGCCGATGACATAGAACCGTTGGTCGACGTGTACGGCGGCGTCACCTACGGGCCCGACCGGCAGGGCCGGATCGGATTCGACACGCTGCAGGGCAATTCGAGCGTGATCGGCCTGGACGGCGAGAATCTAGACGCATTACGCCGCCAACTGTGCGAGAGAATTGGCTGGCCATGGGTGGAGTCCCACAAGTGGACGTGCGACGAGGTCGAGGAGGAGATGAAACGCATGGCCGCCTGCATCGCCGCCAACGACACGAAACCGTGAAAGGAGGGACACGAATGGGCAGGCCGTTGCTGTTCATCGATTTCGACGGGGTGATCAACCAGTTTCCCGACCCGAAGGTCATGCGCCGGCAGGGGAGAACCGGTTGGATGAGACCCGACGATCCGCACCGCGCTGCGTACGCGCCGGACAACTGGTTCAGGCCGGACCGTAGGGAGCGGCTCCTGGTCCGCGACCTGGGACGCCGGTTCGTCATCCGGTGGAACGCGGAGCTTGTGGCCCGATTGGACGCCCTGGATGCGGACAAATGGTGGCTGACCACCTGGCAGCCGGAAACCGGGCGATTGAACCGGGCGTTGGGCGTCGACTGGCCGACCATCCGCTGGTACGATCCCATCACCCGCGACGGGATCCCGACCGGCAAACGCCGCACCATCCTCGACGCGCTGAAACAGGACCGGCCGATCGTGTGGCTGGACGACGAGGAGACCACCTACAATGCGGGGCTCGCCATCCAGACCACACCGCACGAGGCTCCCGTGCTGGGCGTCGGCCCGGATTCCGCGATCGGGGTCGGCCGCCCCCAGATGGACCTCGTCGAGGATTTCATCCACGACCCGCCCGCCGGCCCCGTCGTACGGTTCGAGACGGCCGGCGACGGGCACGAGGGCCATTGGGGGTTCTGACGCATGATCGACCTGTATTCGTTCCAACGGTGGCCTGACATCGTGAAGTCGTTCGGGCGTTCCGGCTCGTACACGCCCTCATGGTCGGCGGCACGCCGGCAGGCCATCGCCGACGACGCGGACTGGTGGAACGCGATTTCACCCGCCTACCGGTGGATGATGGGCGAAGTCAACTTACCGCGATGACGAGCATCGCGGCTTGTCCCTGCCCGGTAGTGCCAGTGAACGGCTGTAACCGTTCTCCTACCTTTAATTGACGGAACATCATAGGGTGGTTGACTGCACCCTTACGCCGTCAGTCATGCTGGCGGCGTACTGCGAGTTCAAAAGGTCGTAGCCCTTGTGTCGCAGGTTCATCGCGGCTATCCGGTCGTCGTTGGACCGGTATCCGCAGTTGCGGCAGACATACAGGTGGCGTTTCTTGTCACGGTTGGCTTTGCGGATTTTCCCGCATTTCGGGCAGGTCTGGCTTGTGTAGGCCGGGTCAACGAACACGATTTTCTGACCGTTGCGTTTCGCCTTGTATTCGACCATCTGCCGGAATTGGTGGAAGCTCCAACTGACCTGAACATACCTGTCCTTGACCCTGACCTGTTCGGTCGCATTGCGGATTCCCGTAAGGTCTTCGAGAACGAACATCGTATCCCTGTCGTAACGGTTGACGAGTGCCTTAGACGCCTGATGGTTCACATCAGTCATCCAACGGTTTTCTCTGTCGCCTATGGTCTTGAGTCGTCTGCGAGCGCTTCGGGTGCCGCGTTTCTGCAACTGTTGACGGAGCCGCTTGTATTTGCCGCGCTTGCTTTTCACCTCCCCTCCATGTTGGAAGACGGTGGTTTCGCCGTCATAACTGGTGGCGAGCATTCGGATGCCCAAGTCCACGCCCACTATGTTTTTGGGGCTTGGGGTTGGGTCGGGAACCTGTAGGATGATGGGAATATGCAGGTACCATTTGCCTCGTTTCGACATCAGTCGGGCGGTACCGAAACGTGCCGTACGGTATTCGTCCGGGATTCCCTTCCATTGGGCTTTCACTTTGATTCTCCCGCCCATGACGGGAAGGCTGAACATTCCCGTCATGGGCGAATAGGAGTAGTCGCGGTTCCACAGCAGGTCAACACCGGCGGACGAGTACTTTGGTCTGGTGGAATAGTATGCCGTCCTCTTCCTCTTGGGGTTTTTTCCGTTCCGGCGTTCCATGCGCGAGTGAATTGCCTTGTAGGACGCGATGACCCGCCGTATCGAAGATTGGGTCATCTGGGCCAACAGTCCGTATTTGTCGCGTAGCGGGTGATAGACAGCCTCGTTGATTTTCCTCTGGCTGAGGGTGTGGTGTTCTCCAATCCAATCGGATACTTCGTTGCAACAGGAGGTGTAATTGTCACATAGGCGGTTAAGGGCTTCAGACTCGTGTTTGTTGGTCGTGAGCTTGACTTTCATGGTCAACGCGAGTTCCACCATATGCTTCACCTCCAATAAAAAACATTATATCATAATGTTAGTGGAAAGGAAAGGCATTCACCCACGACCACAAGGGTCGTGGTACCCTGCCTAAAAAAATTATGGATGATCTGAAGAGCAGGGCGGCCAAGTTCGCCGAATCATGGGCGGGACGAGGCGACGAGAAATCCGAGACCCAACAGTACTGGCGTGACCTGTTGGACAAGGTGCTGCTCATCCCGAACACGAGCGACAGGCAGGTGCTCTGGTTCGAACGGCGCACCGCATTGGACGGGTTCATCGACGCGCTCATGATCCAGGCCCGTGTGCTCGTCGAACAGAAGAGCCTCGGCGTGGATTTGGACAAGCCGGAACCACGTCAGGGAACCATGGTCACCCCGGTGGAACAGGCGAAACGGTATTCCGACAGCCTGCCGCCATCGGAACGCCCGTCCGTGCTCATCACCTGCAATTTCGGAACATTCCGCCTCTACGATCTGGAAGCCGACCCGTTGGCCCGCACCCCGCAATCGGAGTTCACGCTTGCCGACCTGCCGGAGCACATCAACGAGATCGGCCGTCTGTTCGCGCACGAGAACTCCCGCGTCGTCCAACAGGAGAAACTGTCCGTCAAAGCAGGCCAACGAGTCGCCAGACTCCATGACTCCCTGGCGGAATGCTTCAAGAACCCGGATGATCCGGCGGAGCATGATGCGCTGGCGATGCTGACCGTACGCCTCGTGTTCTGCCTGTATGCGGAGGACGCGAACCTGTTTCGGCCGGACGCGCTCCGCGACTATGTGGCGGCATCCACGCCCGACCGGCTGGGCGAAGACCTCTATGACCTGTTCGAGGTGCTGGACACGCCGATCGGGAAGCGGCGCCGTTACCTGCCGGAACCGTTGAAAGCGTTCCCCTACGTGGACGGCGGCCTGTTCGCCGACCGGATCGACGTGCCCCCGTTGACCGGGGAGCTGCGTGATGCCCTGCTGGAAATCAGCGAAGGCTTCGACTGGAGCGGCATCAGCCCCGTCATCTTCGGTTCCCTCATGGAGGAAACCCTCAGCCATGACGAACGGCGCAAGGGAGGCATGCACTACACGTCCGTCAAGAACATCCACAGGCTCATCGACCCGTTGTTCCTCGACGGGCTGAAAACGGAACTCGAGGGAGCGGAGGCCAGGCCGGTCGCAGGCGGTTCCCGCACCAACGCGCTCAACAAGTTGCATGACAAAATCGCCGGCCTCCGGTTCCTCGACCCCGCCTGCGGGTCCGGCAACTTCCTGACCGAAACCTATCTGGAACTGCGTCGCATCGAGAACCGGATCCTCGCCGATTTGGACAAGGACGGGCAGCTCGCCCTCGATCTGGGCGACGACCTGAACCCGGTCAGGGTCAGCATCAGCCACTTCCACGGCATTGAAATCAACGGGTTCGCCTGCGCGGTCGCCCGCACCGCGTTATGGATCGCGGAACAGCAAGCATTGGATGATACCGAATCGACCATCAGTGGCCTGCCCCGGCTCCCGTTCACCGATACGGCCCATATTCAACAAGGCAACGCCCTGCGCCTCGACTGGAACGAACTATTACCCGGCGACCACTGCGACTATGTGATGGGCAACCCGCCGTTCATCGGACACCAGCAGCGCACGCAGCAGATCAAGCAGGATATGGAACTCGTGTGCGGCAAGGCCGGCGGAAGCCTCGACTACGTGGCCGGCTGGTACTACAGGGCCATCGACTACCTCAAGGACAATCAGTCGGCCGAGTTCGCGTTCGTGTCCACGAACAGCATCACCCAGGGCCAGCAGGTCGCGCCCCTGTTCGGCCATGTCAGGGAACGGGGATGGCACATCAGGTTCGCGCACCGCACGTTCATGTGGGACGCCCAGACCACCGACAACGCGAACGTGCACGTCGTCATCATCGGCTTCAGCCGGAACAAGGAGAAGCCGGCCCTCTACTCGTATGCGGACATCAAGGCCGAGCCGGCCGAAAGCCGGCCGGAGCACGTCAACGGCTACTTGCTCGCAGCGCCCGACGTGTTCGTGACGGCGCGCAGCCAGAAAAAGGGCCCGCTGTCCCCGATGCTGAACCTCGCGAACTTCGGCTCCATGCCGCTCGACAACGGCAACCTGCTGATCGAGACGCCTGAGGGCCACGCGGAGGCCATGGCCGACCCGATAGCCGCCAAATACGTGCATCCGTTCCGCATGGGCAAGGAACTTATCAATAACAAGGAACGTTGGTGCCTGTGGCTGGCGGACGCGGAACCGGGGGACATGCGCAAGTCGAAATTCATCTCCCGAAGAGTGGCGGCATGCCGTGAATACAGGGAGAACGCCACCAAGACTGGCGATGCATACAAGAACCGTTCGACGCCGTGGTTGTTCAGGGACAACCACCAGCCGGCGCACAACTACCTCGCCATTCCCGCGTTTTTCAGCGGCAGACGTGAATATGCGACGTGTGACTGGTACGGTCCTGAAATTATCGCCGGTAACAAGATCTACACCTGCGATGATCCGGACGGTTTCAATTTCGCCGTCATGGAATCGGCGATGTTCATGACATGGCAGAAAGCCATCGGCGGCAGGTTGAAGAGCGACCCCGGTTTCTCCAACACCGTTGTGTGGAACAACCTTCCGCTGCCGCAGCTGTCCGACGAACTTCGCCAGAAGGTCATCGACGCGGGACGTGGAGTCATCGACGCGCGCGCCAAGCATGAGGGCCAGTCCCTGGCCGACCTGTACGATCCCGACTACATGCCGACCGACCTACGCGCCGCCCACCGGGAATTGGACAAGGTTGCGGACGTGGCGTTTGGCGCGAGGAAATGGTTGAAGGACGATGATGATGCGCGTCTGCAAGTGTTGTTTAAGTCATACACGCGTATGACAGGTAGCAGTGAGGTGTGACAGTGGTAGACAAAAATCTAATCGTAGACACCATTAGTCAAATAGGTTCAGTCGCATTAGATGCGGCCCGAGATAATGCAATAGACAATGTCAATGAGGAAGTCAATCAGGCGTTAGCTTTCGAACGGAAACAGGAAAGGAAGCATGTTGCTCGTGTATTCGCTGAATTAGGTATTGACAGGCAGAAGGCAATCAATCTTCTCGTCTTTGAATGGGATACAGATAGAAGAGACGCTGAAGAGCTGATGTTGGAGGCTCATCGCATTTACTGGCCTTTGGAACGATTGAAACGCCATTTGAGAAACGAGGATTGGACCATGTCTGAAATCAGCGATTTTCTTCACGACTATGAAGTTGCGCGACAATTGAGAACCAATAGAAGGCTGTCTGATCTGACCGCTGCTGGTCTAGTCGATTGGCTCCAAAAGAATCAGGACTGATTGCATTGCAATGTGGCCTATCTGTCTTGTACGGGATCAAGGAAGACTGGCCACATTGTTCTATTCTTCTGGCTTGCTGAGGCCGACTCCCGTCTGTACGCCGAATTCGAATTGTTCCAGCTTGTCCGCGAATGTATCCAATTCGATTGCCGATACACGGCCGGTTATGCTTGCACCGTGGTTTGATACCCTGATGCCATAACGATTTCCTCCATCGTCCCAAACATCGAATCGCAGGTCTTCTATTCTCTCTAGTTTGTTCGCGGATGGTTCCTTAAGCACGCTGTCGATAAGCGTAAGCAGCGTATGTGCAGCATTCGGAGACAGATTCAAACGGTAATGCAGCAGACCATCATCAAACTCGATTTCGATTACGTTCGAATCGAGTCTCGTGCAGTTCAAGGAAATATCAGGCATATTCCCCAAGATATTGGCAAAGGCAGACCGGGTTCTTGGCGTGGACTTCTTTCGGAAGAAATACGGGCCAAGAACCCATGAATGTCAGTGCTTCTTCTTTTTGTTTCCGCCGTCGACCCAGTCGAAAGCGGTCTTGAATGCTTCTCGTGCGGTGTTGGTCTGATCGTAGTAGTCGCTGCCCATGTCGCTTTTCTTATAGTCGATGACGGTGTTGTTCACGTCTCCGCGACCGTCTGAGAAGGTGACTCGCCATCCTTTGCTGCCACCTAGGTAGAAGAGTTTCGCGCGACGATGGTTGTTATCGGCGTCGGTTGGCCACACCTGCGGGTACGTGTTGCCGGTCAATTCCAAATCGGGGTGGCCTTGGAGAGCCATGTTCGCGCCTTCCTCAGCCGACTGCGGGTCACAACCCTTGGACTCCAAATACTCGCCGAAGGAATAATCCATGTCATCCGTGTAGGTGAGTTCCGGATTGGTGAGATACACTTCGGCATCACCATCTTCGGCGGCTTCACTGGCAAGTTCGGACATTTGCTGCGGGTCGTTCCAAGCATCCTCGTTGCCATCCATGTAATCGTTGCCCCATGCGATATACCGGTCGCGATCCAATTCCGGCAGCTTCTCGAACTCCTCACGGCTGACGTACAGGCCGGATTCCACGCGATAGCCTTCATCATCGGGGCCGAACTTACGTTCCGAGTACTCCCTGTTGGCGATGTCGATAAGCTTCTGATCCAGTTCCTGCATTCGCTTCACACCGGTCTCATAGGTTTCAACCGGCGCGCCGCCGGTATTCGATTGCTGATTCTGTTCGAATCGTTCGAGTACGTCACCGGTCGGCATGCTGCTGGTTTTGCCTTCATCCGCATAAGTGCCGTCACGGTTTCGACGTTGCTGTTTTGCCTGTGCTGATTTTCTGGAGTCGACCATTGTTTCTCCTTGCTATTTTGGGTTGAATGTTTGATGTCGTAGGGAGGTTGTCTATTTACGTTTTCGAGCTGTCTGCCGTAACTCTTACCTTTTGTTGTTTGTCAGAACGTTGAAGAATGACCGCTGCCGTTCATCCAACCATGTGGGGGAATGGCCGGCGTCAATATCCGATTGCTTGATCAGGTACGCCACTCGGTTTGGGGTTGAGCTTTTCGCGTCGCGAAACTCGTACACTGTGTTTCCTGTCGGAGTGTTCCTTCGGTGTATGCGCCATCCGTCGATTGATGCGTCATCCTGTTCGTCGAATCCTCCGGAGAAACCTACATAGGGGGAGTTGTCTTGGAGTGCGTCCATCCCTTCGGCCCACAGTTCACGATTCTCTTCGCTCATAGTCCCGTCGTAATAGGATGCGGGCGGAGACACGACGGATGTTTGCCGCTCATATTTTTCCAAGGCGTCAGCATTCGGGAACCCGGCTTTTTTGTGTTCGTCCTTGAACCGGCCGCTCTCGGGTTCCCTCAGTTGGCGTCTCGCCTGCGCTGATCTGACCGTATCTACCATTTCTGCTCTTTTCTGCTAATTGTGTATGTAGTCGAATCCATTCGAGGCCAGGGACTCTCGCTCCCTCGCTTTTTGCCATGCTTTCCATTTCCATGGCTGCCAAGGTCTACGGGGAGGCGTCCCGAATACCGGATGTACCGTCAGCCGGTTCAATCCGGTTCCGGATGCCTCCATCCGCGCGATCGGCGCATCGTATTCGCCACGTTTCTCATTGGAACGGGTTCGCCATGTCTCCAGATCGTCGGCGACCTTTTCCATCTTCGGGAGGTTGATATTTTTCGATATCGGCGTTTCCAATCTGATGGAGGTGGTGGGGGATTGGAATTGCGTGTGACGTTTCATGCCGTGTGTCTGGTCCGGCACGTCTTGCACGGTGAGCGTGGAGCCTGGTCTTCCGTCCACCGGAATGGTTCTGGAGCTCGCTTGTCTTGCTTTCGCTGGGGGTAGGGGTACTTCGGTGGTGGGGGGGCAATGGCGGCCGGGGTTGCTGTTCGTATTTTCGTATGGATTCGTCGGTTGGCATACCGGATTGACGGTGCTCGTCTCGGAATCGTCCGGTGTTGGGGTCTCGCAGCTGTTGGCGGGCTTGGATTGATTTGTTGGCTGGCATGTTGTTTTTTTTTCGTTGGAAGGGGCTGTCGTGTTTTTCTGGTTCCACGTTATCTATTGTTTTCTGGTTTTCTCCTGTTTCTTCGTTATCTCACCACCAAGATATCTGTTATACTGAGTATGTCCACATAAAGATAATGAAAGAGGAAACCAATGGCACTCACCATCGAAGAACAACACGAAACCAACGACCTCGACCACGACATCCTCGCCACCCGCGAAGTCACCTTCATTTTTCCGCGCCATAGCATCTTGTGTGAGTGTGTCCAGTAGTTCACCTACTTTGGGTCTTGCAGCTTTTGCTGTCGTAGGATCATTGGTTTCTATGAAACGTCATTCTATGTGGACAAATAATCCTCCGGTGCCGTATGGCATCGGGGGATTTTTTATCAGGTTGCGCCGTAATACCCCTTGCTTTAGCTATGGGGATATAAGGCGCCTCTGCCTTACATAACTACATACAAGCCTGTAAAGCAGGGTATCATAGGAAGTATGGGCACCACGACAGCCAAGCGGGCATACAGGTTCCGCTTCTACCCGACGCCGGAACAGGAACAAACACTCCGGCGCACACTGGGCTGCTGCCGCAAGGTGTACAACATGGCATTGGACGCCCGCTCCGAAGCATGGACGGTCCGTCATGAGAGCGTGTCCTACGAGGATACGAGCCGGATGCTCACCGACTGGAAGAAAACCAAGGAATACGCCTACCTGCGCGAAGTGTCCTCGGTCCCGTTGCAACAGTCGCTGCGACATTTGCAGGCGGCGTACAGGAACTTCTTCGTCAAGACGGGAGACTATCCACGGTTCAAATCCAAGAAGAACGGCGGAGCCGCCACCTATGCCGCATCCGCGTTCACCTGGGATTGGGACAAACGGGAATTGACTTTGGCGAAGATGCGGGAACCCCTGCCCATCCACTGGTCGCGCACACTGTCGAGGAAAGCCCGGCCGTCCACCGTCACCGTGTCCCTGGACCCGTCCGGACGCTGGCACGTGAGCATTCTCGTCGAAGAGGAAGTGAAACATCTACCCGCCTCCCCAAACAAGGTCGGCGTCGATTTGGGCACCGAACACTTCGCCATCCTCAGCACCGGGGAGAAAATCCCCAACCCACGCCACCTCAACCGTTACCAGAAGAAGCTTGAACAAGCCCAACAAACTCTCTCCAGAAAGCAGAAAGGAAGCAACAACTATCGTAAAGCCCGTCTGAAGGTCGCCAAAGCGTACGCCAAGGTCAAGGATTGTCGAAGCGACTTCCTCCACAAGCTCTCGACCCGACTCATCCGCGAGAACCAAGCGGTGGTCATTGAAGACCTTGCGGTCGAAAACCTGCCCCGACGGTGCGCGCCGAAACCCGATCCGGAACATCCGGGCCGTTACCTTCCCAACGGGCAAGCGGCGAAAACCGGTCTCAACAGGAGCATACTCGACACGGGTTGGAGACAGTTCCGCACGATGCTCGAATACAAGGCCCAATGGTACGGGCGCCAGCTTACGGTCATCGACCGCTGGTACCCGTCCAGCCAGATCTGCTCCACCTGCGGATACAACAGCGGCAAGAAACCATTGAACATCCGCCAATGGGACTGTCCCAAATGCGGAACCAACCACGACCGGGACATCAACGCCGCCAAAAACATCCTATCCGCCGGACTGGCGGTACGCGCCTGCGGGGACCCTCGAACCGCCGAAGCGACACTTCGGTAGGCGGGGAACAAGTCTCTACAGGAAGATCCTTACCGTGAGGCAAGGAATCCCCCGGCTTCAGCTGTGGGGAGGAAGTCAATTCAAACCTTGCATGATTTTTTTCATTTACATGTTATACTGAATACGTCCACATAGAATGAAAGAAACCACAATGAACACGTACAAGAACTTCGAAAAAAACGCCAACATCATACTCGCCATAACATGCGTCCTCTGCGCATGCTTCATGTGGAGAGTCACAGGGCTCGCAATGGTCATCGCATCAATCGGATTCGCAACCTCAGGAACACTGATGATTACCCACTTCGTGACGCGATGAGCATGTTCTGGATTGGATATGCCGCCGGATTCGTCACTTTTCCCGTCGTATTCGGCCTTCTGGCGTTGGGCTTCCTTCTCCTCGTCCCGCATTGGCCGAACCCGACATGCGGCCTGTCCTGCATTCCCTGCGATGAGACCCTCATCGAGGATGACAGTACGCGTACGGTATCCGGCTTCATCGCCGAACTGAAATACGTCATCCACGGTCTGACCCGCCGGCATCGCATCAACTACAAGGCGTGGATGAAGGCGGGGAAACCGAATCTGGGGTGGAAGCCGGTGGCATGACGGGTTACCTGATCTCAGACCAGTTGCAGGGTGCGCCCGTCCGGCATGATCGCGTTGACCTGAAGCCTGCCGCCGATGGCGTCGAGATAGCGGCGCAGCGTACGGATTTCGGTCTTGTCGACGTCGCCGGATTCGAGGCTGCTGACCCGCTTCTGGCTGACGCCCATGCGTTCGGCGAGCTGCTTCTGGGTCACGTCCTGCTGTTTGCGCGCTTCTTTCAGCTCATACAGGCGCATCTCCTCAAGAAGCTGTTCCTTGCGCTCGTCGATGGTCTTCTGGTCAAGGTCGTGATCGGCCTTGAAGTCCTCCAACGTGTAGCTCATTTCGTGTCCTTCCCATGTTGTTCTTCCAGCCACCGGATGTACCGTCGTTCGGCTTCGCGGATGGCTGTCTTATACCATTTGTTCCATTTGTTCTGTTTGTCTCCGCCGACCAATAGGACCGCTTTGCGTTCCGGGTCGAAGACGAACAGGATTCGGACTTCGCTTCGACCTGTCGAACCGGGTCTCAGTTCCTTCATGGAGCCGATGATGGAGCCCTCGATTTTCCCCACCAGGGGGCGTTTGAGGTTCGGTCCGCATTCCCGAAGGAGGTCAAGGGCCGCGTAGACCTGGTAGGCGGTCTGTTTGTCAAGTCCGTCAAGCCAGTCCTTGATGGGTTCCATCTCTATCTGCCACATACCCATAAATATACCATATAAGGTATATAAAGTAAAGTCGGAAACGAGAAAAAGCAATGACCAAATGCAAGAAACCAACGCCGTACGATTCGAAGCTCATCGCCGCCCAATGCAACCCCGTGACCCTGCGGCTCGGCTGCGCGGCCGGATGCTGGAAGGGCGAGGACTTCGACATGTGCGGCAAACCGCCCGTGGCGATCCGCCGTTGGACGCGCGACGACGGGTACGACGATTGCGAGCTCCTGCCCGAGGATGGCGTGTACGGACCCGCGTGCAAGCTACATGCCAACCATGATGTCGTCCCGTTGTCGGAGGTGTTGAAGGCCGTGGCCGATGCCGGCTGCTGGAAGCGTGACCCATCGCTGATACCACCGCTGCCGGGCATATTGCCATATGATCCGATGCGGATTTTCGCCTTATGCGACCCGACATTGCTTCGGCTTGGCTGCACGACCGGCGTATCCCGCGACGGGGACTACGAATCCTGCGGCAAACCCGTGGTCGCGATCCGCCGTTGGATGCGCTCGGACGGCCCCGACTGCGAGGACATGCCTTCGCCCGGCTGGTACGGGCCCGTATGCAAGACGCACGCCAACCATGATGTCGTGCCATTGGCCGTCATATTGGACGTGATGACGGGAGTATCGGAAGAACAACGGGGACGGCGAATGATGGATGAATGCGAACGGCTGACCTATGTGAGCGGCGAGGCAGCATGCAATGCGGTCGATATCGCCACCGCTTTGGGCGGCGGGTTCCACGTGAGCTTTCCGCCCGGCCGCGGCACTATGACGTTGATCAAGTATTTCCCGGACGGCTCCGATGTGAGCATTGAGGTTGGCGACGATCGGGCCGCCGCCTCGAACAGCCGGTTCGAAACCGTCGAATGGGATATCGAGGACGGAATACCACAGAAACTAGTGGACATGTTGCACCCTAAAGCGGGTTAATGCCACGGTTTTCAGATTTTCTTCAAGAATCGTTCTTTGAACGAATGATAATCGTAGTATCCGTCCGGTTTTCCTCCACCCAACTTCGGAACAGGAAAAGCCGGTCAATCTTCCAGAACGTTGTCTTAAAAAAGGATGCTGCGCCGATGCGAAGAATTAAGATATTCATCGATAACACCATTATTCCCGCAGACATATACGCCGGGCAGAAAATCGCTTTCATCTTCCTGCCAGCAGGCCGTCAAACAGCTCAAGGTCGTGAACAAGTCGTGCATCAGGCTTCAGTGGAGAATGAGAACGGGCGTGTAATCAATGTGACCTGGCAGGCTAAAGGCTGGTTCAACCGGCTTGTCACCCGGCATTCGCCTCTTCTTCGACGTATGCTCGGACAACCCGACACCTACCGGTTCGACGATAACATCGCCTCTCCGGAATTCATTCAGGAGCGTGCAGATTGAGCAGGGCAGCACATAAGACCGTTCAACCAGTAAGCCGATCAGCCGTAAGAAGGAAGAACCGGTTTCAACGACGTGTCGCCCTATGTCTGATGTCGGCAATGATTTTGTCAGGCGGAATGGCATGTCTTTTTCTGCCGCATAATGAAACCGCATACGCAGGTGAACGTTTCAACCAGTCCACCGCATTAACCACGGAACAGTTGACGGCATCAAGCATCGATGATGCGGCTAGCAGGAGCAGTCAAAGGGGAGACCTCACAGTGGACGGCACATGGGATATGGGTGACCGGCCGGAGGGCAAGCTCACCATCATTCACGCGGATAATCCAGTGGTCCGTGATCTGATCAACGGGCGCGACGAGGATCAGACTCCGACCGGATTCAATCCGGATCATGCGACCGGCGACACGGGCAACGCGTACGCGTACGGGCAATGCACATGGTGGGCGTACGTGCGGCGCACGCAACTGGGATTGCCGGTCGGCAGCCGGCTGGGGGATGGCGGCATGTGGGCCGATTCCGCCAAGGCGCTCGGCTATTGGGTGGATGATACTCCCCGACAAGGGGATGTGATTGTGTTCAGCCCGGCGCAGGTCAACAACGCATGGGGGCACGTCGCCATCGTGGAGAAGGTCAACGGCGACGGTTCCATCGAGATCAGCGAAGCGAACGTGAACGGGCAGGTCGGCCCGTTCCGACGCACCATCGAGGCGAAACAGACGCATGCATACCAGTACATCCACTATTAAACGCGCTCCCGTCATCCTGACGGTTCTCCTGCCAATCGTCATGCTCGCCACGCCGACGATCCCGGCATGGGCGGCCGACGCCGATCCGGCTCCGACCCACATGGCGAGCAGTGCCAGATCGTTCCCGAAACACCCGGTCCCGCATCGTTCGTTCAACGAGGCCGTCTCGACCGACGTGGACGGCTCATGGGGAGGCATCGAAACCCTAGACGTGCCGCATACGGAAAGCCCCGAGGAACAGGCCACGCGCATCCAAGCCGAACAGGCGCGACAGTCGCAGGCCGCGTCACGAGCCGAACCGCGCACACCGGCCGCAACCCCGGCCATATCGACGCCGACGACAGGCGACAAGGAGAAACCCGCCTCGGATACGGCCGCCGCCCTGGTCTCCTACGCGCTCCAATACCAGGGCGCGCCATACATGTACGGGGGCAATACGCCTGCCGGCTGGGATTGCAGTGGTTTCACCCAATACGTGTACGCGCGGTTCGGTATCCACTTGCCGCACCCGTCCGGCATGCAGGCCACGGTCGGCACGCCCGTTACCGACCCGCAGCCGGGCGATCTCATGGCAAACGCGGGGCATGCGGGCATCTACATCGGCAACGGGTTGATGATCCATGCGATGAACCCGGTCGACGGCACGAAGGTCACGGCCGTCATGCCCGGCATGGGATATTATCGTCTGCTCGGCTAGGGGTGTTGCTGTTGTCTATATTCTATAGTTTCCTTTGTTTCAGTATGTTATAATTGAGTCATGCGTGTTAAGGAATGGGCTTCCCGTGAGGGGTTGAACGAGCAGACGGTGTGGCTGTGGTGCCGTACCGGGCGTATGCCCGTGCCTTTCGAACGCACTTCGACGGGCGTGATACTTATCCACGATCCCAAGTATGAGACGGAACCCATGAATACCGGGCTTCGAACCGTCTGTTATGCGCGGGTCTCCTCATCCGACCAGAAAGCCGACCTGCAACGGCAGGCCGACCGGTTGAAGGCGTTCGCCCTGAATATGGGTGTCAACAACCCAGAGACGGTCACGGAGACCGGTTCCGGTATGAACGACCGGCGTCGCAAACTCAACAGGGTGCTTTCCGACCCGTCGATCGGCACGATCATCGTCGAGCATCGCGACCGGCTCGCGCGCATGAACGCGGGACTGGTGGAAAGCGCGTTGAACGCGCAGGGCCGTCGTCTCATCGTGGTGGATGACACGGAGCTGGATGACGATTTGGTGCGCGACATGACCGAGGTGCTGACCTCGTTCTGCGCCCGCCTCTATGGGAGGCGCGCCGCCGCACATAAAGCCGAAGCCATGCTGAAAGCGGCCGACCATGCGTAAGGGCATCAAGGTCGCGTTGGATCCGACCCCACGGCAGGAACAGGCGCTGTGGTCTCATGCGGGCGCCGCCCGCTTCGCGTTCAACATCGCCCTGTTGCATATTCGAAGTCAGTTGAGCGGCTGCACGCCGGTACAAGGCAAGGGCAGGGCCGACTGGTCGATGCCCGCGTTGCGCCGCTGGTGGAACGAATGGAAACGTGAAATCGCCCCATGGTGGAATGAGAACAGCAAGGAGGCCTACAATACTGGTCTCCAGTCCCTGTCCGACGCGTTCTCCAACTATTTCGACAGTCGCAGCGGGACACGCAAAGGACGGCGCATGGGCTGGCCGCGTCCGCGCAAAAGGTCGAAGACCACACCCAGGTTCACGTACACGACCGGCAGTTTCGGCGTAGCCGACGATCACGGCCTGAAACTGCCGCGCATAGGCCGCGTGCATTGCATGGAGAACGTGCGCCGACTCGTGGGCGACGCGAGAATCACGCGCATGACCATCCGACATGAAGGCGGACGCTGGTACGCCAGCCTTAGCGTCGAATGCGACGAACCGCAACCGGCAGCGAATCTGAAAGGCAGCATCGGCATCGATCTGGGAGTCAGAACGTTCGCAACCCTGTCGGACGGCACCATGATCGCCAACCCGCACCGCATGAAGCTCATCGCCCGCAAGCAACGGAGACTGAGCCGCAGGCTCAGCCGTCGCCACAAGGGCTCGAAACGCTGGGTCGAAGCCAAACGGGAGAACTCGAAGCTCGCCAACCGAGCCGCCAACCAGCGCCGCGACATGCTCGACAAGACCACCACGATGCTCGCCGCCACCTATCGTGACATCAGCATCGAGGACCTGAACGTGAAGGGCATGAGCCGACGCAACAAGCCCAAAGAGGATCCCGGGCGCCCGGGCGAGTACCTGCCTAACGGGCGGGCGCGCAAAAGCGGGCTGAACAGGGAAATCCTCGACCAGGGGTTCGGCATGTTCCGACGCATGCTCGAATACAAGTGCGCCCGCACCGGCGCACGACTGCATGTCATAGACCGCTGGTATCCAAGCAGCAAGACCTGTTCCGGCTGCGGGACGGTGAAAACCAAACTGTCCCTCAACACGAGAACCTACGTCTGCCATACCTGCGGGCTGGTCATGGACCGTGATCTGAACGCGGCCATCAACATTCAGGTCGCCGGGAGTGCCCCGGAGACCCTAAACGCGCGCGGAGGGAACACAAGACGCACACCAGGTGCGCATTCTCCCAACGAAACGCGAACCAAGCAGCCCCATCCCAAGGGCATGAGACTTGGAGCGAACACCCGCAAGAGTGTTCTACAAGCTAAAACAAACTAGCTTGCAACGGTGGCGGTGCCGGTGGATAGTGGGATCAGTTGGGAAAGTAGTGGGCTGATCCATGCCCATTCGGCGAATAGTAGCGTTACCCAGAAGAATAGGCAGGTGGTTGCGCGTAGGATGATTGGGCCTGATTGGATGCGCCAGATTAGTGTCATGAGGTTCCATGATGTTGTTTTCTTCTGGCGGTCTTTGTGCCAGATGAGCCATGACAGGCCTGTGAGGATGCACCAGATTGTTAGTGTTGCGGTGAACAGGAGTTGGCTGACTGGAGCGTATTTGCTGGCTTTTTGGATGCTGCGTGCGATGGTGGCTTTTGCCTGTTGTATGGGAGTTGATTGTTTGGGGGCAAGTTCTTTTGGTATTCCGTCAGCAGTGTTGGCCCAATATTTGAACCGTCCGCGGACGATGAGTCTAGCACTCAGACTGTCCTGTTCATCTAGCGAGTATTTACAGGTGGTGAGTGTGATGAGGCGCGCGTCTTTTTGGTCTGTCTGGTCGGCGATGACGGCGGCATCATCGGGGGTCGTCATCCAAGATGATTGCATTTCATACACGTACCAGTGGTCGGCTGTCTGAATGATGATCGGATCCCCGGGTTTCAACGTGTCCGCCGGCCCTAGGTCACCGGGGGTGCGGTGTCCGGCGTAGGAGCTGTTGCCGATGCTTCCGGGCATGACGGTTCCTTGGTAGTGTCCGATACCGTAGTTGTCAAGGACTTTCAGATCGGTGCCTTCTTGGATGGCTCGTTGCCATTCGGCGCCGAACCGGGGGATTCGCATCCAGCCGATCACTGTCGAGTATTCGGGTTCCGGCTCGGTGGGTGGTTCTCCGGTTTGGGGTTTGGCGATACGGGTTGAACCGTCAGTTTTAGTGGGTTGGGCTGTTTTGAATCCTTGGTTGGTGACGATGGTCTGTTGCGTGTGGATCTGATTCATTCCGTTGCCGATGTACACCCAGCCGACGTGCATTACTAGGATGATGGCGAGAAAAATCGACATGCCTGCGAACAATTGCAACAGCCGGTAACCCACTCCTTGTGATTGTCTGTCTTCTCTCTTAGGAACGGTGTTCTCTTCAATATTCCGGAGCGAAATGTCTTCAGTATTGTGCTGAGGACGGAGTCGGCCGGGTCTTGAGGCGGCATGTCTTCCCATTAGTCTTTTTCCTTTCTTCCCGGATACGGTTTAGTTGACTAACTTCCGTTTTACCGTCTCACTGCTTGGAACGAATGCTATCGTCGTTAATCACCTTGTCGGAGGCCGCCTGATCCGCCTGCGAATCGGACCGGGATGTCCGCGCATTTCGCCGTCTCCAACAGGAGACGGAACAGCTGGATGGTTTCCTCCTTGCCTTCCATGGGGTCGAAACGGATGCTGTCGCCTTTCGACGTGGCGGTCTCCAACATGTATGCCACCTGACTGTCCGCCCCGATGAACGCGAGACCGGAACCGGCTTCCACCCACGCCTCACGGACCGTATTCCAACGGAAGTTCAGATATCGGCCGAATCCACGGAGGACATCTGCGCCGATCCACATGGACCGGCAGCAGGCCAGGAACTCCGCCGACGTGATATTGACGTTGAAGCCGTTCGATGTATCGCCCATCATGAATCCCACCCGGTCGCCGTCCTTCCCTTCCACGAACGGGATAAGGGTGGCGAGGGTAACGGCAAGAAGGGCGAGCAGTGCGTGATCGCCGTCCTTCAGCGGTGTCCGCTCCCCGTTCACGATGCTCATGTTGACATGGTTGAACGCCTCCACGATGGCGGCGGACTCCTCGAAGGCGGCGGGCATATCCCCTTCGCCGGTCATGCGGGACACGCCGTCCGGGTCGAACTCCCAATCGTATTCGACCGGATTGTTGCCGGTCTCGTCATTGGTCTCCACAATGATGCGTTCGACGCTCATTGCTTCTGCCTTTCGATTCTTATTCAAACCTGTTCTTTCGCAGTGTATGGCGTACTGGGCTTTCGTGATGCTCTTCATCGATTGTCCCCCGTCCATTGGCTCAGGTATCCGCGCACGTCGGCCGCCGTGCCCTCCCTGTCGGAGTCGAAGCCGTCCGGCTGCCAGGTGCCGTCTGACATGATCAGCAGGTCCAGACTGATGGGATGGTCTTCCGCACCTTGGCTTTGGAATATGACGGCGCCGGTTTCGACCGGGTCGCCGTTCGAGAACAGGTCATCCCAGTACACGTCATCCGCCTCCAATGCCTCGACCCTGCCAAGACCGGCGACGGTCTTCCGGTAGCCATCGAGAATCTTCCCGCGATTTCTGACCGCTTCGATCAGCCGACTTGCCGCATGCGTCGGATCGGCGGGCAATAGCGCACGGAACACGCTTTCGCCGACCTCGAACACCAGATAGTCCGGATCCGAAGAGCGCGTGGCGGGGATACCTGAATCGTTCAACCGTTTCACGGCCTTGTCGGCCTCGTCCATGATGCCGCGGTCCTTGCGCCACTGGTCGTATCCGACGTCGAACAGGACCGTCATGGTCGTCTCATAGTCGGTGTCGAAGGTCGTTGTTTTCGGATGCCACCAGCCGTCGGAAACCGTCCAGTGGATCAGGTTCCCGACGAATTCAAGGCGAATGCGCCAGTAGTCGAACGGTCCGCTTCGTGTTTCGAATGTGGATTTGCAGTCGAACAGTCTTCTCAGGTTCGACCATTCGTACGGTAACATCGGCGTGATTCTGAGCAGAATGATGTTGTCGGCCATCAACCAGTGACAGTCTGCGAAGAAACGAATCTCGGGCGTGACGACGCTCATTCCCTGCACCATCCTCTCTGTTTCGTCTCCACATACATGGCGTCGCGCACCTCGGTGTCGTTCCAACCCCATTCGCGGGCGAGATGCAGGTAGTGTTCGCCTATCACATCGATGACGGATTGCAGGCCCGCACGGTCGGGCACCCCGTAATCGTTGGCCTCCGTATTGAATTCCAGCCAGTCCGCTTCGGATACCGAACGCGGTCCGTCATGGTCGGTGATATCCGGTGTGGCCGGTTTGGGTTCCGGCTTCCATTCTGGTTGTGGCGGTGTGTAGTCGGTCCAGCCGCGCTGCCTGTCGGCCTCGCGCGCCTCCGGTTCGTCCGCCAGCCATTGCTCATGCGTTTCCGCTTCCTGCCTGTCATCGAACTGCTTGCCATCCGAAGTGGTGTATATGATGCTTGTTTCGATACTCATGATTCCTCCAACTGGTATCCGATGTGGCGCAGCGCGTCCGTGATGGTTTCGCCCGGTTCGCCGCCAAGCGACCGCCCGCCATACTTGTCGTATATCCGCCATTCGTCGGGCTCGGACTGGTAGGCGTATACGGTGTCCGTCGGCTTCCCGTCCGGCGCCGTCAGTTCGATCGGTTTCGACTCGCCCCGCTCCGACCGCCATCGTGCGATGCCGTGCTTGCGTTCCATGAGCGTTAGGCTCGCGCCGTCCAGTCCGGCTTCCAGCAGGCTCATGTATTGGCTGTCATCGTTTTCGCGGATATGCCAGTCGTCGCCGTAGTTGTCCTCCATGCCGACCAGCAGCAGGGGCAGGCCGGTGCGGCCGCGCCCCTCGTCGCGCACAATCTCGAACGGACGGTCCAACTCGTTGAACGCGGTCTGCCAGATGATCCAACCCTTGTCGCCGACGCGCGGCGAATCCGGACCATAGCCGTCGCCGTCCTGCCGATCGTCGTAATGGAACCGGTCGAGCAGCCGATGCTCGAAGCGTTCGTCAACCGGATTCATCGTCCTCTCTACCTTTCCCCGCAATCCCAACGGTCGTAGCATGTGGGGCATTCGTATTGCGCGTATTCGGGATTCCACTTGGCGTGCTCACGGCATACCAGACGCCAGCAGGCCTCACATATCTCGCCGCAGTCCGTGCAGTTGACGCGCCCGCAACAGGGGCATTTCCTCGCATGCTCCTCACACAACGGTATGCCGCAACCGCCGCAGTGGTCAGCCACGTCATCCGGCTCGTACGGGCCGTGGATTGAATCTTCGCAGGTTTCGTTCGCGTTCATGATGGTTCCTTTTCATTCCTTGCCTAACAGGTCAAGTCCGGCGCATACCGTCTCCCATACGGTCTTGTCGTCGAATGCGATGAGCATGCCGGATATGCTGTATTCGCTCGCATGAGGCAACGCGTCGCCGCAATCCACGGCCGCACGCCAGGTGCCGTCGAACATGCCGTAGTCGTCCAGATCGCCCGCATACGACACGTCCGACGGCTTCGCATGGCCGAGCCGTCGGAATTCCTCGTCGGTAAGAAAGCGCCATTCGCGCGTATCGTGCACGCGCAGGTTGTCTCGGTTGGCTTGCAGTGTAGCGAGTATCGCCTTGCGGGCGGTCGTGTGGAAAGATGCTGTTTTCATGATGTTCTCCTTTTCGTCCGTTCTACGTGCGACGCGAATTCCAATGCCTTCTCGCCCTTGTCGGTCAGCGCGTCGAACACTTGGTCGATGTAGTATCTGCGTTCCAGCACGCCCAGCTCACGTAGTCGTTGCGATTCCTCCGCCGGTTTGACCACGCCATACGGTTTAAGTTCTTTCAGGATTGCGATGTCCCGCCCGTCCAACAGTGGCGGGTCGTCGGGTTCCAGCAACGCTTTCAGACGGTTGGCCTTGTTCTCCATGTCGGATACGGTGACGGCCAGCGACTCCGGCATGGGCGTATCTGTACCTTCGCACAGGCTCGCCCACTGTTTGCGCTTGTCTTTCGCCTTGTCGAGGTATTTGTTCGCTGTGAGGGTGATTATCCGCACGCGGAACTCGTCGAAGTCGCAGACTCCTTTATGATGGTCGTAATCCCGCCAGACGAAGGTGCCGTTCGGACGAATCGAGCATTCAAGGAACACGTACACCTTGTTAGGGTTGCGGATGTCCGCTACGTAGTCGGAGTATTCCGATTCGACCAGAGCGAACTCCACGCCTTCCTTGCCCAGCCTGTCCAATAGGTCGCGGACGGATTGCAGCGTCTTCTCGATGTTCAACATGGTTCACTCCTTGTCCAGTCGGTGCACGTTGGACAGCATGCGCGACGCGGCCTGACGGCGCGTCTCATACGGGGTGCCGAGTTCCTCGCCCAGCAGCCACCCCTCGAACACGGACACCGGGTCATGTCGGCCGGAGTATTTGTTGTTGCAGGCTTCGCACACATGCATGTAGTGTTCGGCCATGTCTTCCACATCCTTCGCCTCCTGTTCGTCGCCAAGCGTGTTCCGGCACCATTCGGCGGTCTTCTCGAACTTGTCTTTCAGCCGCATGAGACGGTCGGTGCGTGGCATGGGCGAAGCCAGCAGGCGGGCCAGTTCGTCCAATGCCTGCTCCTCGCCCATGTCGGCTGTATCGAGGACGGTGTTATCCTCGACAAGCTCGTACCGCGTGCGGACGATGCTGATGGTGTCGCTGTCGGGAAGGTTGACGGTGACCTCGTATCCCGCTTGGGGGTCGAATGCGGTGATGCATCCGAATTGGTGGTCATTGTATGCATGCCAGTCCGGCAGTATGCGGGTGACGATGCTGAGAATGTCGCGTGTTTCCATTTCGTCAGTTCCAGTTCTTCGGCGCGATGACAATCCAGCCGTTCGACAATGGGTAGACGGTGCAGGGTTCGTCCGACATCAGTCAGCCCTCCACATTTTCGGTCTTGATGACTTGCGCGTCACTGTCGCTGAGTTCGACCTGTTCGCCCAGCCGGTATTCGTAGGCGTTGTCGAGGAGTTCGTTGATGGCATCCTGTTCGGTGGAGTCGTCGTTGAGCTCGACGGTGAAGGTGCCTGAGTAGGTTTCCTCGTAGTTGATGGTGTAGCGTTTCATGGCTTCCTCTTTCTTTTTTTATGTGGACATATTCAGTATAACAGACAAATAGGATAAGACAAAACCCGCCTCCCCAAAAAAAGGAAACGGGTCGGCGAATATCAAAAAAACTAGGGGTGTGTTTACCCTATTTAAGTTTTGCGTGATGATTGTCGTATGCGTACGCCGAGGTATGACATCACGCCTGACCGGTTCATGAGGATCACACATCCGTTGCCGCGCCAGCGCTGCAACGTGGCGGTCGACAACCACACGTTCGTCAACGCCCTGCCGTGGATGTACCGCACGGGAGCCCCGTGGAGGGAACTGCCGGAGTGCCACGGCAAGTGGGTCACCGTCTGCCAGCGGTTCAACCGCCGGTCCAGGAACGGCGCGACAGGGCGCCTGTTCGCGGCATTGCAGGAGAAGCGGATCAACGGGGCGGAATCTCAGCCACACCAGACTTTCTGTTTTTCTTTTCCTGCTTTCGTGCCTTGTCCCATGCGGCTCGGTTCCATGGGAGTACCGGCTTCTTCGGCGGCTCCCCGTATTCCGGTAGGATGAACGTGTAGCCTGTCTCGCTGGTGGATGCTGTAAGCCGCGTTATGGGAGCGCTCCACCGTCCGGAAGCGTGTGCGTTGAGTTCCGCGCGCTGCCGTTCGAGCCGTTGGCCTGTTTCCTCCAGCTCGTTGATGTCAGGGTTTGAGGTGGGTGGGATGATTCGTTTGATGGTGACGTTGCCGGACTGGTATTCGACGGTCTGGTAGTCGTATAGGCCGAAATCTTTTTCGAATCCCGAACTGTGCGTGACCGTCAGGGTGCTGTTGTCGGGGCCTGTGAAACGGCGTGTGTCCTCATGGTAGCTGCCATATCCGTCGGCGTTGCCGTCATGTTTTGTTCCGGCTTCCGTCCATCCGTCCGGCAGCGTGATTGGTGGTGGGGTGATTTTGCCGTGCTTTTGCAGGCGCTGGAGTACTGGGATCTGCGAGGTCTGTTGCTCGTATGCGCTTAGTGTTGCCGCGTCGGGGAAGCCGAAGCTGTTGAGTTCGTCTGCGAATCGTCCGTCTGGGGTGCGTCTCCGGCGTTTCGCTTGTGCTGTTCGGCTGGATGTCGTCAATGTTTTGGTGTTCTTTCGACGAGTGTTGTTTGTCTTTGATTCTAATCGCGCCTTGAAAAAAGGAAGCAGGCCGGACGAAAGCAAATCAGCCAAGAAGAGGCACTGGATAGAATCCGCTCTCCGAATACATGAGCAGAGACCCGTCGCCAATGGGAGTACCGTTGCTCATCGTGGAGAAAGTGTCGCAGAACCACGCATCATGCTCAAGCAATACAGTCGGAACAGGCGTATGCCCGACCACCTGAGTCAGGTGCATGTCCCCGTCTTCGGCGAACTCGCCGCGATCGCACCATAGGGGAGAAGGCGTTCCTGCGCCGCCGCGCGCCGGGCCGATGTCCGTCATGGGCACGACCAGTGAGGCCGGATGGAGGAGCATTCGGTTCAAGCGATCCGCGACTTCCTCGACCGGCATGTCCATGTAATCGGCGCCCAGCCGCCGTCGCCCCCATGCACGGGTGAGCCCGGCGTGCGTGGCCAGAATGTTCCCATCCGACCAAGCCAGTTGGAATGGGATATTTTGCATCAGCTCATGCACCTTGCGATGGGCGCCGGGTTTGAAGCCGGGAGCCACCGCGCGCACTCGCGCATAGGAGGAGGAGCCTTGCTTCAGGGAATACGGCACATCATGGTTGCCGAGCAGTGGAATCACCTCACGGTCGCCGGATTCAAGTCGATACCATGTGGCGAACGTACCGAAGAACCGGATCAGTCCATTGTTGGACACGTTCCAGTCGTCGCAGACATCGCCCAACAGGACCATACGGTCAGTGTTCTCGCGTTGCGCCACCCGACTAATCAGCGGCAGCAGATCTGCTTTCGCATGCAGGTCGCCGACGAACAATGTACGCATCAAATTGTCGCCCCTAGGGTGGGCAGGATGCCCATGTCCGGTGTGGTCAATGCGATTCGACCCTTGTTGACTATGAGAATGGCGGTGTGGATGCGACTCTCCCTGCCGTCCGTATACCAGGCGACATACTGTCCGCCTTCGGTGATGACCCGGACTGGCTGGTTCATGTCATCTGCGTTCAGGAGACGGACGACCGCCACACCGTAACCATGTTCGATGGTTCGACGAACGGTTTCCATGGGAGTCCAGCCGTAGGTCGCAAGCCGCCAGCCGACGAATGCGATCAGGCCAAGAAGGCAGATGACCGCCAATGCGGTTTGCCTTGCCAGCAGGGATACGATGACCAGGATGAGTAGTCCGACGGCTTGCAGTAGCTGGGGGAGTGCCGCATGGGCCAGCTCCTGCCATGTGGGTTTCGGAATGATGCAGAACGGCCTTCCGGTTTGAGGCTGCCAGGTTTCTTCGGCCTGCTGTGATGGGGTTTCTGCAGCGGTTTTCGTGTCCTCATCCGTTTTTCTCGGTGCCGGTGATGTGCGGTGGCGTTTCCCTGCTGGTTTCACCGAGGGGGGTTGCTGTTTGAAGTCTTCGGTCTTCGCGTTCGGGCCGGCATGCGGGTTTGATTCCGCGAGCCTACGTTCCATTTCGTTGATGGCCTCTGCCATGTGCTATCTCTCCTTTATCGCTTGTCGCCCGGTGTCGTGTAGTCGTGTTCGCGTACCTGTCGTTCACGGTTGAAACAGTTATGCAGCAGGTTGACGGTGCTGAAGTTCGCGGACTCGTCGTCGCGGACGGCTTGTAGGATGCGCTGCCGGTTGTCCCAGATCAGCTTGTCAGCCTGTTTCTCGGTGAGGCCTTCCAAGTCGCCGTCTTGGTTGAAGTGCACGTACTTGTGCTTGTCGGGGTCCCATCCACCGTACTTGCGGGCCTCTTTGATCTGTTCCTCGCTCATGTCTTCCAGATGCAGGTCGTGGGGGTTGATGGATGGGGCTATGCGCAGGTCGCCGATCGTGGATTCGCCCTTGTTCTGCTCGTCGTGGTTGATGGTCTGCCATGCGGCGGCCTTCAACGCGGTCATGTTCTCCTCGTCGGGTTTGAAGAAGATCTGGTCTCGGATGGCGGAATCCATCATGTCGTGGCGTTTCTCCTCCAGTTCAGTGTCGAGGTCGAAGTCGTCATCCCCGGATTTTTCGGCGAGATCGTCCACGAGGTCGTTGTCGGTGAAGCCCCAGTCGTCGCCGTGGATTTCGGTCAGTTGGCCGCTGTCTATGCGTTGGCTGAGGTCTTCGGTGGTGATGAAGTCCATCCTGTGGTTCACGTACCCGTCATGGTCGATGGACAGGGTGGTTTCCCCGTCTTCGTCGCCGTCGCTTTCCATTACGGAGTAGGCGTGCCAGCCGGCCGGCACCTTGTTGCGGTCGATTCGCCCATCGTCCAAGGCGTAGCCGTTGAGGGTGGATCCGTCGGGCATGTCGAATTCGATATGGCGTGCCTCGTAGGGGTCGTCGAATGCGCCGGTGGCTGTGAGCAGCTGGTTGAAGTCAGGCTCCGTGTCGTCGGTGAGGAGGCTGGCCACCTGTTGGATTTTTGTGTCGGAGGGGAGGCTGTCCTGCTTGTCTTCGTCCGCGAATCGTCCGTCCGAGCTGCGGCGTCGTTGGCGGGCTTGGGCTGACTTGTTTTGGTTGGTCATTGGAACTCTCCTTCTATGTGGACATATTCAGTATAACAGGCATATTGTCGTTCAGAGACAATTCTAGGGGTCCGGCCTCCCGTTTTGGCGAGAAGCCGTGATGTCGCGGAATCGGCAATACCTGTTATACTGAATATATCCACATAAGAAATGAAAGAGGAAACCCATGTACGTCATCGAAACCCGAGTGAAACCAAGGATTGACGGCCGACGGATCAAAGGCGACGCCTATTCCCCGTATGGCTCCGAAGTAGTGCCCCAGACCGAGGTCGAGGACCGCTTCTGTGGTGAACCTATCAAGGGCAAGCGCATCCAGATCGGAGCCTATGCCAAGTCGCGCGTGTATGTGCGGATTTCCTCGTATAGCAGCGCGTACAAGATGGAAGAGAAGGATTTCGAGCAGCCTTACTATGAGAATCACATGGATTGACATGTTATACTGAATTAGTCCACATAAAATTTTCGTAGAAGGCACCAATCATGCTCGGAAAACATCAAACAACAGGGCAGCGAGCCTGATGGCAATCGACCCAGGAACCACGCTCATCCTCATCACGTGCCTCATCTGCACGATAGTGCTCGCCTTCGCCGGAAAAGAAAAAGACGACAAGGCGGACACCAAACACGACAACAGACAACGAAAGCGCAAACGTTGAAAATTCACTCGACCGTACGCGGGACGCCGGGGAATGGACGCTCTCCTATATCGGACAGCCCGGACGCCGGCGGCATGTGAAAGGCGGACGACGATGAGGCACGGCGCATCATCCCGACACATGGGGGAGCCCCGGCCGGCGGCGGGCGTGGAGCCGGGACTGCTGGCAGCCAGCCTCGCCATGGCGCTCCTGCTCATGGCGTTCGGCGCCCTCGCCACCCTGGGCGGCGCGCTCCTGCTGCGGCTCCTGTCCGGCATCCGCATCATGACCGCCATCTCGCAGGCCGCCGCCACGTTTTTCATACTGCTCATGCCGGCCGGCGTCTGCCGGCTCATCGCACGCATACGCGGATGGGATCCGGACCCGGATCCCACGGAAAGGAACTGATCATGGCATTCGACTACATGCATCCGCCGGAGGATTTCGAATATCTGGGCGAATGGTGCAAAGCGTGGCGGGATCCCGCGACGGGGGATTGGACGATAAGCCAATTGTTCGACGGCCTGGACACCGCGCAGATCATCCTGTTCGGCGAGGAGGTCAGGGAATTGGCCCGGCTCGCCGCCCAACACGATCCGACCGATTACGAGCTGGAGTACGGGGAGCTGCGCCGACCCATGTTTGCCTCGCCGGACGAGAACGGGACGGCCGTCAACGCCGCGGAGGGCGCGGGCGGCGAACAGGCCCGCATCCATTCGGCCGAGGCCCTGCACCGGTTGGGGCGGTTCTGATGGACGGGTACTGGTGGGGCGTGCTCACCCCGTTCGCGATCATACTGGGAATCCTGCTCCTGTATCTGACGGGCAATCTGTTCGGCGCAATCGTCAGCTGGGCGTGGAAGCAGGCTCACTACGGGCTGCTGAAGAAGGGCTGGATTGCCGAGGACTACGACGAGGATTCAAGGGAATGGACCACCCGCCCCGGCGCGGAACGCCTGGCGGCCGCGTTGACCTGGTCCGGCGAATACCGGATGCTCCCGTGCTTCGGCTGGATGATCCTCATCGTCCGCGACCACAAGAATGAGAGACATGATGAGAAAAGGAATTGATCCGCCCCATATCGTCGCGTTGACGATAGTCGTCTGCGCTGCCATCGCCCCCGCGTTCATGCTGTGGGGTCGGACGATCGGGGAATGGGCTGTCGGAATCGCCGTTTATACGCTGATTACGGCAGTAGTGCTATCGCTGCTCGTCCTCGATTTTGTTATCGTCAGATATGATGTCATGGCATTGCTGATACAAGCTCTGTCCGGTTCGGAAATCGTCGGTTCGGTATCGCGCCTGCTGTTTGTACTGGGCCAGATATGGGTCATCATCCTGTCCATACGGATTCCCCCATCGTTCTGGGAAAAGCGTTTGGCGGTATTGCCTTTCCAAGCGGATCCGGATAATTCCGCACTCGCGCTCTGCATTGGTTTAGCCTCAGGCGCTTTTCTTCTTGTCATAGTTGCGCTTTGGATGCCTGAAGACCTTCCGGGGGTCCCGGAATTCTGGAATGCGCAGGTTTGTATGGATTCGATTTTCGGGGTCGGTCTTCCATGGTCCAAGCCGGTCATATTCACCGTGTCTTCGAAAGGCTACACGATCATACGTCGGAATGGGATGCTGAAGCTGAACGAGCAGGCCGACGAGTTCTTGGACTATTGCCCAACATGGGTTTCGATTCGCAACGACCATCATCGGGGACTGCTCCTGATCGAACGGTACCACCCGGGCATGCAGGACATTGTCAACAGGTTGGATCGAGAGGCCGGTATCCGGCATCCGGCGGATAAGGAGACAGAAAATTGAACGAGGAGGAATACGAAGAGCTGGCACGCTGGCTGCCATGCCACCCCGGCCGATGGGTCGCATGGCCGGAACCGTTCGGAACCCGGGCCGAGGCCGACGCGTTGTTCGAATCGTTGCGCGACGGCGGGCTTGAATCATTCAAGGTCGATTCGGCCGCGCTCCGCTGGCGGATAGACGAGTTCAAATCGATTGTGGACGGGCGCGGGCTTATCTGGATGGAGGTGAGCTGCGCATGGTGAAAAGCCTCACAATCGGATTGGTCGATGATGGCGTTGCGACATGGAACCCGGTTTCCGATGGGAACCTACTGGTGACGGGTGGCGCGGGATGCGGCAAGACCTGGTGGCTGACACACACCCTGATACCTGGTCTCAACGAAATGGGGCAACGGGTCTATATGTTTGACGGGTATGTGGATCGAGGTTATACCAAGCCCGTGCAAGGTGTGATTCCGGTGAACGATCCCACGTCCATCTTGGAAGAGCCGGATTCCTTTCTGATTATCGACCATGTGAATCCGGGTCTTGAAGACGATTCAGCTTTGATGGAGACGGTAAGGGAGAGTGACGCCCGTATCCCGATTATCCTGTCCGTCCAACTGGTTCCAGACCGGGAGCAATGGTCCGCATGGGCAGAACTGGACATAATGGTTCCTTCACTACGTCCGAGTGCGGTGCCGCATACAACGGCAAGCCGTTCAGTCGTACGTTCACCGCAGAACAGGCGAAGCAACTGCAATTCATCCACTATTAGAAAGGACTTCCCCGATGGGGGACAGGAAACTTGAGACGGTCGCCAAAGAGGTGTTCCTGAGCATTCCACCCGACGTCAGGACGGGCGTGTTCATCGACGTTTTCACGCCATGCGACTGGCATCACGCCGCCCAGTGCATGGTCGATTACGCGGGGATTCTAGACGACCCGCGCGAACCGTTCGCCCCCGCCTGCGACATGCCGGTCATCTGCACGACCACGGTCACGGAAAAGACCGTCATCTCGGACGTGCGCCCGCTGGCCTATCTGCCCGACGAGGCGTTCGTCTACATGCTGGTAGTGGACATGGAGATGGACTGCGTCGAAGTGGACGTCGAAAAGAACGGAATCGTGTACGTGGAAAACCGTCCCGACGCCATCGGTCAGGCGTACGCCGACCTCGCCGACGACCTGAACGACGCCGTAAGCGAATCGGAGAAGTTCGCCCTGTACGATTCGTTGAACGCGGTCTACCAGTTCGCATACCGGCTTTCCGAGCTGACCCAGCGGCATCTCGTCTTGGAAAGGAGCCGGACTTGGAAACTCGCGGAGTGAGAGTCAGGTTCTCCTCCCCCGCGCATGAGAACCGGTACTGGTGGACGATACTCGAATGCGACGGACGGTACGTGGTGTGTGTACGCGAACGTCTCGCCTTGCCGGACGGCCTGCTCGCGTACACGGTGGCCGATCGGCGGAACGGAACACGCGGCCACGTTAAGGACGAACGTTCGGGCGTCAAGGGCGCGTGCCGTCCATCCGACGCGGCATGGCTGCTGGAACAGGCGAAAGCGCAGGGGATTACCGACACCAAGCCACTGCATGTGGCCGAATACAGACAGGAGAACGACAAGTGACCAGATTCGACCAGACGGGTGTAACACTCACCAAGCATCAGAACAACGCCGCGCTCGGCGTGAACATCCTCCCCGACGCCGAAATGCGGGCATACGGGTTCACCGACCACGCGCCCGAAGAATGGTACCTGTGCCGCAAGGTCTCCGAAGACGGCACCACCACGCTCAACCTGACCATCGCCAAGGACGGGTCGGACTGGGCCATCGACGTGCTGGACGAGTATTTCCTCCAACCCTACGACTATCAGGGACTGCTCGAACGCAACCCGGACAACGGGTACGCGCGGGCCGTGGCCGACGAATGCGAACGCCAATACCGGCTCCTGCCCGATGCGGGCACCTATCGGTGCACCATCACCGACAGCAAGGACGAATCGGCCGTAAGAGACGTGAGGCTCGTCGTGACAGCAGATGGCAAGGTAGGCTTGTATGGCGTGGACGGCAAGGCGTTGTTGGCGAACGGAAAGGACGAATAGATGTCCGACTTCACGAAATGGGTCGAAGCATGGGACGCGTATAGGAACGCGGGACTACCCGTCCAAGGGAGCATCGCGAACTGCCTCTGTCTCCTCGGCTGCATTGGCATAGCCGTAAGCATTCCCTTGGCATTGTCCCATTTTGCCTACCCCGAGTTCGGCACCCACACGGTCATCTCCATTGTGTCGTTCATACTGGGCGTCGCCTCCCTTGCCGCATCGTTCCATATGCCAGACCATTACGGGACGGCACCCGAACCGGACGAATTAGGCACACGAATCGTAAGAATCTGGGGATTGGAGTCCATCGACTGCGACGGGAACCTGCCCCAACGGCGCCTCCCCTCATCCGACATCGAATGCACCGTCTACCGGAACGATAGGCGCGTCCACGTCACCATCCACGCGGACGACAGCAACAGGCTCGGCCTGTACGACACGGATGGCAAAGCGTTGAAACCGGTGGGAAAGGACTAGAACATTGGCCGATATGGACAACATGCGGATGGACAAGCGCGTCACTGAATATCTGGCATGGCTGAACAACCAGTTCGAAAACGCACTGGACGCGGCGGATTCCGATGTACCGTCCGAGTACCAAGAAGGACTCACGGACGGCTTCGACCGAGCCGAAGCGGCCTTCCGCGACGTCTTCGACGTCAAGGAACAATGATGCGCAAACAGAAAAGGAAGCATATCATGAGCGAAACCGATACGGGTAACACGCAGATAGACAAGCGCGTCGAATGCGTGGTATTGCCCGGCGATAGAAGGAGCGGCATATCCTGCGACTGGGCGAACGCCACCAAGGAGACGGACGAGTGAGCAAACATATCGAACTTGCGACCCCCTGCCCGAACTGCCAGAGCCGACTGACCCTATCCATCCGGCGTACGCCGTTGATAGGATTCCATGCGGTCAGGCTGGCGTGCGAGAACGGACAGACAGGAGCACGATCGTTCCTCCGAAAATGATTCCATCAACGATGACTCCTGGCCTTATACGGGCCCATCACCATCCTTCGACAGCTCTTCATCATTCGGCGGAGGCACATCCACTGGCAGCGGAGCAACCGGCAGCTGGTGACAAGAAAATCCGGCATTAGCAATCTCGTAGAGAAGAAAACCCAAGACATGGAAACTAGGATAATCGAAGTCAAGGTACGGCTCATCGGCCAGCGAAACCAGCACGAACTGCATTGGAGGTTCAGCTGATGGAGCTTGTCGAATACGCTCAGGCGGTGGACCATTCGCGGATGCCATTGCTGTTGAGGGTCCTGAATGCTCTCGGTCGGTATGCCTTCCTCGCGGACATTCCGCTCATGGCGTATGCCTATTGCCTGGTGATGGCACGGAACGGCTTTCCTAATCTCACGATGGACGAGGTCAGGCTCGTCGGCGCATCGGTGCTGCTGCCGTTCGCCGCCCTCGCGCTCATGTCCCCGGCCGAGAACTGGAACCCCCGAGGCCCGAAGCCGAAGACCATGGACGAGTATGTGGGCGACGTGTGGAATCTCGATGGTCTCGCGATCGCCGAACCCGGATATATGGACCCGTTGTCCGGTTTCCCCCGAATCAAAGGATCCTACCGGGTTTCATGGAAGCGGAACGGGCGGCGCGTCGAAGGCACGCTGGACATCGACGGGGCAAACGTCGAACTGCGCGATAACCAAGGGATGATTGTTTCCCCGGTGAATCCAGGGACACCGGTATGGAAGCCGGGCGCGAAACATTCGAAAGGGTAGCCGATGGAATTCACCGACAGCGACGAACTACGCCGCGATATTCTCGCCAACCAATATCTGCCCGAACATCTGCGCGAACGGGCGAAGAACGATACAAGCGAATACTGCCGGGCCGAGGATGCCGACAATCTGCTGGAAGTCGACCGGCTCACGGGCAACGGGCTCATCCGCTTCTATATGGAGGCCGGCAACGGTTCCATGCAGGTGGACGTGCCCGAGGAGACCGCCCGAAGCATCGCCCGGTGGATTCTCGACCATACGGACGAGTGAAGGAGGCAGAAACAAAGAACAGTGCTGGACACTTGCACAGCGACTCCTCTCTGAAGTCGACCTAGATTGTTCCGACGAATGGCATGAGTATTGGGGAGAGAATGCGCCGCTTTTGGAGGACTCTGCTGATCTTGCTGAAGCCGAGCAAGCTGAAACTGATCGGATTCGCAGTGAGCAGATGCGTGCTGCAGCCAAGCGGATTGCCGCCGGCATGCCGGAACCGGGTGGGGAGATTCATGTCGATTCGTACCGGAAAGCGGATGGCACCGTTGTGCGGGGATACAATCGGAGACGTTCGCGCTAAAAGCGGCGTGCAATCCGCTTGCCGATGATTAATACTCCATGGTTTGCCCGTAGTCGTCGTATTGTTCTTCGGTTTCGGCTTTGCGTCGGCCTTTTTCCTGTACTTCGTCGACCTGGTCAGTGCCGCTGATTTCGGTTCTTTGGCTGATCCATCCGATGATGGTGAAGGTGATGCAGAAGATGACAAGCAGGATGCCGATGATGGCGATGATGCCGAGGATTCGACCGTAGCTGTGTGCTTGGCCGGTCAACCATTGGATGACATTCGCCGCTGTCATGTCGTTCGCGTATTCGGGACTGTCCAATAATAGTTCTGCACGTTGGTTGTTGATGCCGAGAAAATAGGATGCGTAGCCGACTAGGGGAGCGGCCACTGCGGTCAGTATTCCTGCAGCCCACATGAGGAACTGGTATCGGTTATACCATTTACTGATTTTCCAAAAAATACCCATGACCCCCATTGAACCAGTCAAAGGCAAAGAGAAGCCCCTAAAGTCCTAAGAGATTCAATCTTCCGTTTGAGCTTTAGCAATGTCCTTTTTCGTCTGATGATGGACTGCATGTTCCTTTAGATAGTCGCGCAGATAGGGGTGGCGCGATCCACGTATGGAACACGCCACCCCATCCGAAAAGGAAACAGGAAGGAAAAGAATCAGCAGGGCACAGGATCGCTTCCAAGTACACCGCAGAAGGAGACATCTCCGCCCGTGTCCCAAGGAGAAGAGACACCGGATCCACTGTTTCCGCCCTGGGAGGGCTGCTGCGGTGTCGGCTGGGGTGTTGGCGTATAGCCGCCGCCGGTCGAACCACCTGTGGGCTGCTGAGGAGTGTACGTGTATCCGCCGCCCTGGGATTGCGTGTAGCCGCCACCGGTGTATCCGGTGTATCCTCCGGTTGTTCCACCCATGTAGGAGCCGCTGTTATCCGCCTGTGCCTGGACCGTGTTCTCCGCCGCCTGCCCCTCCTTTTCGGCCTCGGCCTTCGCGTCCGCGTCCGACTTGGCTTTGATGGAGTCGTTGACCGCCTTCACCGCATCCGAGATCGCCTTCCCGTCCCTCGATTTGATGGCGTGCTCCAATACGGTGCGGGTCTTGTCGTCCTCCACCCTGCCCTTCGAATCATTCAGGATCTTGGTCGCGTCGGCAACGATCTTGTCGAGTTTCGAACCGTTCACGGCATCCGCCCTGTCCGCGACCTCGCTCACGGTCCTGGAATATGCGGTCGCAAGACCGTCGATCTCCTTCGTCATCGCCCTGATATCAGTCAGATTGCCGGAGGGGCATTCCGGAATGGTCGTCTTCGTCTTCTCGGCGGTCTTCACGGTCGAGGTCAATACGGCGACCGTTTTCGCGTCCTTGACCTCCGAATCCTTGACCGTGATTGCGGTCTTCACCGCATCCGACTCCAGATACTCCGTCAGCTTCTTCTGCGCCTTCACCGCCTTGTCGTATGAGGTGGCGCATTCCTCTGAAGCCGCCGTCAACTGATTATGGTTCCAATACAGGTATCCACCGGTGCCGACAGCCGCCAAAACAACGACGGCAGTACCCCCAGCAATCAACGGAACCAGCCACTTCGGATGCTTACGATCCGGAGGTAGGTGGACTTCGAATTCCGTCACCGGCTCAACCGGTGGCGTGACGTTCATGTTCATAGGTTCTTCTTTCTCATTCATTTGTCTTTCCTTATACTATGTCGTTGACTGTCAGGCTGAACCGTGTCTCCAATACACGGTCGCCGATCAGGCCTTGTTTCGTGGACAATTTCAGAATGCATCCAATGATATGCGCTTGCAAGCGCAACGGTAAGGTGGCCGCTCACAAAAAATATCGGTCAATTTCAATAAAAAACCGGGTAATTACAAGATTTGACGTTATGGTAAAAACCGGAAGAGTCCAGTGACCATCACTGGCGACAAAATATCCTTCCTATCAGAGGAGACGATATGGGGAGAAACAACAATCCCACTCGCGGTTCCACAATCCGACATGTGGTCCGCACGATCGCGGCGGCCAGTGCGGCCGTCGCCACTTTGGCGGCGGGCATGCTCGTGGCGGGCACGGCGGACGCGGCCGACATGCGTGACCCGTTTGAACGCTCCATTCAGAACGGCAACCCGGGCCTGTGGGCGAACCTGGGCACGATCACGTTCAGCAACGGGGTCTCCTATCCGGACATGGAGCAGTCGCTCGGCGTGGTCGACAGGGTCAACGGGAAGAACGCGTACTGCATCCAGGCCGACAAGCTCTACACGGGCACGATGGGCACGTGGGGCGATTGGACCGACGAGAGGACCAAGCCGGACGCGCAAAAGCTCGCCTGGCTGACCAACAAGTACAATAACGACAGGGACGACCTCACGCAGGCCGCGATCGCGGGCCTCATCCACCAGAAGCTCGACCCGATGGGCGACGAATACCTGAATGGCATCCAACGCCTCGGCTGGAAAGACGGGATCGGCTGGGACACGTACACGGCGAAGATGGACAGCCTGTGGAATGAGGCGGTCAACGGCACGCCCACGAACCTCGACATGAAATACCAGTACACGATCGGCCAACGCAAAGGCCTAGTCACCCCGAGCATTATGAACGGGAACGGCCAGTACGTGTCCGGACTCCAGTACACCGTGACCCTGAACGGCCCGGCCGTGTTCGACCAGAACAACTCGACCGCCATCACGGGAACCACTACCAACAAAAAGCAGGACATCGCCTGGACAGCGACCGGCAACGGCAAAGTTACTTATAAACTTACCTACAAGAATCCGCAGGCCATCAGGCTGAATTCCCCGAACCAGGATCTGATGGCCCCGACCGACCCCCAGATCGTGTCCAAGAACATCCAGTTCGAGGTGCGGAACAACTTCAAGCCGACCATCGAATCCAACCAGACCGATCATCGCATCGAATACGGGCATGCGCCCGAAGATGATCTGACCTGGCATGTGGACCCGTCCGGTGGCGACTGGATTGAAGGCGCGACCATCAAGAGCACCGGCACCCTCTACTACTTCGCGAACAAGCCGGTCGAAGGCCAGACGACCGTCAAGGATGGGGTGAAGGCCGCGACCGCGACCGTCACCGGCGACAAGGACGGCGCCACCAATCATGTGGACGCCGCCTCCATCACCATGGACCCCGACTTCATGAAGACGCACCCGGGAGCCACCCCGTCGAGCCTGCCGGACACCGGCTGGTACACGTGGGTGTGGCAGATCACGCCCGACATGCAGGACGCCAACATGAAGCAGTACCTGTCCACGGACTACGACTGGTCTGACAACGTGCTCGAAGCGGAAACCACTCAGCACGTGCGCAACATGCAGCCGACCATCAAGTCGAGTGTGAGCGACGCTTACAAGAACGATCAGAGCACGGTGACCGGCGCCGATGGCACCGAACGTCCGAGCGTGCAAATCGGTTCCGCTCAGGCATCCGACAAGACCGATGTCGTCTACCTTGAAAAGGGCAGCGTCATCCGCGATAAGGTCACGCTCAACGTGACCGACGTGAACGGTGACGGCAAGGTCGACACCCAGGACTGGCTGCACACCAAGGACGGTCAGGGCGAAGGCAAGGAAACGGAAGACAACCAGATCACGCTTACCGTGAATGGCGCCATCTACGGTGGTATGACCCGCGAACAGGCCGAACAGGCTCAGAAGGATACCGCCGCGGGCAAGACCGTCGAACTGCCCAAGCAGGCTGTGAAGCTCGCCACCGCCACGTTCACGACGAACAAGGCCGGCGACTACCTGATTTCCAGCAGTGACGAGGACAAGCCTGTCGCCCAATGGAAGGCCGAGGATGGTGTGGATCTGACGAACCTGCCATCCGGATACGCTACGTTCGTGTTCGACATCGCGAACAAGGATCAGGACACGGAAAGCCAGACCGGTATCAAACCGTCCGACGATTATCCGTTCGCCAAGGATGTTCATGAGGCTCCGTTCACGGCGGATGAGACCATCATGTTCCGCCTCACCCCGAAGCTCGACTCCACAGTGTCCAGCAAGGAAGTCAAGGCGGGGGAGACCACCATCGACAAGCTCGTCGTCGCCAAGACCAACGAAAAGGACGTGTGGCCCACCTACCCGGAGACTAACGTCACCGAAGGCGAGACCGCGAAGAGCACCCCGCTCAGCCTCGACTTCCACGGCGTCCTCTACAAGGTGAGTGACGACCCGTCCTCCGCGATCGAGGAAACCGACACCGTGCCCGAAAACGCGGTGAAGGTTCACGAGGCTGACATCAAGGACGTCACCAAGTTCGGCACCTACACGACCGACTCGTTCACGTTGACTGACACCGGCACCTACGCTTGGCATTGGGTCATGACCCCGAGTCTGACCGGCGACCAGAACCATAATCCGCTCGCCGCCTTGGCTTGGCGTCAGCTCACCCACGGCAGGGTGCAGCACGCTTTCGGACTCGCATCCGAAATCGTGCGCGTCCAAGGCAAGAAGCCCGACGTGCCGAAGTGCGAGGTGTCCACCAAGTCGCAGGGTGAGGTCGCGTTCGAGAACGGTAAGGCCGACCTGCACGACGAGCTCCTGCTCAAGAACTGCGAGCAGGCAGCCAAGGCCGAATTCGAACTGTGGAAGCAGGCCAACGGAGACCAGTCGGGAGACGTGCTCATCACCGTCACCGGTAAGGTCGACGCCGTGGACGGCGCCCACTCGCCGACCGTGACCGTGCATGAAACCGGCACCTACTACTGGCGTGAGAAGGTGTACGACAAGTCCGGCAAGCTTATCTCCTACGGTGACGCGCGCAAGTCGAACGAGACTGTGCTCGTCAAGGAGAAGGGTCTCGCCTCCACTGGTGTCGGCACCCCGATGCTCCTGTGGGCCGGGGTCCTCGCCGGAGCTGGTATCGCTCTCGCTCTGGCTGGTTCGAGGAAGCGTATCCGCCTGTAAGACGGTCACGCTGATCGGATAGAAACCTTGATGGGCTCATTCCGCCGTAGTGGAGTGAGCCCATCCTGCTAAAAGGGGTATGTCGGATTGGTGTCAGGTTTTTCTCCTCTGTCCTGATGCTTATCCGACATGCCTTTTCTTCGTATATGCTTGTTATACTGAATATGTTCACATAGAAAAAATAAGGAGACCAGGAACCCATGGCAGGAGAGCCGACACTCACACTCGTAGGCAATATCACCGCAAACCCCGAGCAGAGGGGAGATACGGTCACTTTCACCATCGCGCACAATACGCGTCGACGTGACCGTAACGGGCAGACCGTGGATGGGGATGCCGTATTCATGCGATGCGCAGCATTCGGAGACCTCGCCCAGAACATCATGCGCTCCTGCTATAAGGGCATGCGCGTGGTAGCCACCGGTTACATGAAAACCAACAATTGGACGGACAAGACCACCGGCCAACAGCGTAGCAATCTTGAAATGATCGTCACCGATTTGGGTGTCAGCCTCCGGTTCGGCGTCACGCAATTTCAGAAGACCAGCGGCCAACAGTCCAACGGCAACGGCTACCGGCAGAACAATTACGGCGGCGGATACCAGCAGCCGAACAACGGCTATCAGCAAGGCGCATACAACAACTACCAGCAGCAGGGTTACAGCCAACAGGCTCCCGCACAGACACCGGCGCAACCTGCAGCACCCTCACAGCCCGCAATGGATCCGTGGGCTACGACCACGCCAGCCAGCACGGATCCGAACGGCGACGGCACCGACCCGGAATTCTAAACGGTTCCGACATTGATCAACCTGGAAGATCTGGGCGACAACCTCCGCCTATACAAGGGGGATTGTCGCCGACTCATCGCCTCCTTACCGGACAACAGCGTGGATTCCGTCGTCACCGACCCGCCGTATGAGATCGGTTTCATGAACCGCAGCTTCGATTCCACAGGCATCGCGTTCGACGTGGACCTGTGGAAGGATATCCTGCGCGTCCTGAAGCCGGGCGGGCATGTGGCGGCGTTCGCGGCCAGCCGCACCTATCATCGGCTGGCATGCGCCATCGAGGATGCGGGCTTCGAAATCCGCGACCAGATCGACTGGGTGTACGCGTCCGGCATGCCACACGGTTCGGATGCGACGCTCATGATCGACCGGGAACGCCGCGAGGATGTGGAGCCGACGCGATCCGAGACGGCGAAACCGTTCAAAGGCTGGTACAGCCAGCTGAAGCCCGCGCACGAACCCATCTGTCTGGCCCGCAAGCCGTTGGACGGGAATCTCGCCCACAATCTGCTCGGACACGGGACAGGCGCACTGCATATCGACGCATGCCGCGTCCCATTCCGCAACACGGCGGACGAGGCGGAGTCGAAGGGCAAGAACCAGCATGGACGGTTCGGCTCCGGGCCGAGAGACAACCATGTATATGGTGCGGACAAAGCGAATCGCACCGACTACACGGCTGCCGCCCGTTTCACGCCGAACATGCTGTTCGACCAGTCCACGGCCAAGGAACTCGACCGACAGTCCGGCGTCACCGTCAGTCGCAAGGGGAAGCCACGCACAAGCACGAAACCCGGTGACGGCTGGGGCATGACCCATACGGGCGCCGAATATGACGATATGAGCGGCGCGAGTCGATTCTACCCGGTTTTCAGGTATTGTCCGAAAGCCTCATCGGCTGAGCGGCCGAAAGTCGACGGTATCCTCCATCCGACAGTCAAACCGGTCGAACTCATGCGCTGGCTTGTCCGTCTCGTCACCCCGGCGGATGGTCTCGTGCTGGAGCCGTTCGCCGGAAGCGGCACCACATTGGAAGCATGTCTGCTCGAACACATGCAATGCACGGCAAGCGAACTCGATTCCGACTATATCAAGCTGATCCACGCACGACTCAGCAAACCAATACAAAACGAACTTTTCTAGAAAGAAGTCAACTACCTCATCCGTAAGGGCGAGGTAGTTGACGCATATAGGGAAAACGCAGTGCAAAAAACAAGCATTGCCCTAAATCGTCTTTTAGCCGATAATGTAGATTATGTCAGATAAGAATCACTCTCAATAAGAAGTCCGCTCTCCCAGCTAGAAAGAACCCATGAACGCAAACCAATGGAAACGAGCCCTATTCAGCCACTCCGAGGGAGCAAACACAAGGACAAGCGCCGGCACAGAATATCCTCAGCAGTACAATGCGCGGCAGCGGAAAACAAATTGGCGGAACCGAGGCCATCAAATTGAACATGAACGAAACTGGCGTTAGCGGATACTTCGGCTCGTCATCGTTCTGATTGGACAGTGTCGCCGACTGTATTATCAATGAGGACCGTCAGTCCGCTTTCGTCGAATTTGTCGTAGTTTTCAATATCGTAATTCATCTGCAATTCCAGCCAGTATTCCGGTGATGTGCCCAACACGTAGGCGAGATGGTATGCGAGGCTTGTGGTGATGCGTCTTTTCCCGTGTATCAGGCCACTGATGGTGGTTTGTGGCAGGTTCATGGCTTTCGCCAGACGGTACATGGTGATGTTGTTTGGTTGCAGGTATTGGTGTAGCAGCACGTCGCCTGGGAGTGGCGCATGGCCCACATCGTTCATAGCCAGACCCTTTCACGCAATTCACTGACTTTTTTCTGATAGTAACAAAAGAAGCTACCGTTTTGCCTCGGAATGTGGGAATACGGTTTTGCCCGCCTCTCCCCTGTTTCGGGTCGAAGGCGGGCAAAACACGTTTGGTGCGGTGAGAATCAGTCCTCGACTGCATGCCATCCATCGGCATGCTTGGCGGAGCGCACCTTCACGAGCACGCAGCCAGCACCGGCGATGGTCATGATCGCCGCCAGCGTGGCGATTGCGGTGGTGTCCGATCCGGTGGAGGCCAGACCATTGTTCGTCACACCTGCAGCCTGCTTCTTGGCCTGTTCGGCCTTCTGCTTCTTGGCTTCGGCATCCTTCTTGGCTTGGTCGGCCTTCTTCTGGGCTTCCTGCTGCTTCTTGGCTTCCTCCTCGGCCTTCTTCCGGGCTTCGGCTTCGGCCTGCTTGGCGGCGGCGAGCTCCTTGTCGGACGCCTGCTTGTCGGCGAGCTTGGCATCATAGTCGGCCTTGGCTTTCTCGTATGCCTTGTCGGCCTCATCCTTGGCCTTGTTCGCCTCGTCCAGCTTGGACTGCGCTTCCGTCAGCTTCGCGTTCGCCTTCTTGAGGTTCTCCTCGGCGTTCTGCAGACGCTTGATGGTGTTCTGGGCGTCGTTGAGCTTGCCGGTGGCCGTGTTGAGGTCGTCCTTCGCCTTCGCGTATGCGGCCTTGGCGTCGGCGATGGCCTCGTCGGCGGCCTTGACCTGCTTGGCGGCGGCTTCAACCTTCGCGTCGGAAACGGTCTTGGCTTCGAGCGCGGCCTGCTTGGCCTTCTCGGCCTCGGCCTTGGCCGCCTTGGCGTCGGCCAGGTCGGCTTCGGCCTTCGTCTTGTCCGTGTTCGCCTGCTTGATCGCGGCTTCCGCATCCGTCTTGTTCTTGGCGGCGGTCTGGGCCAGCTTGTCGGCGGTATCGATCTTCGCCTGTGCGGCGGCGACTGCCGTGTTCGCCTTGTCCACTGCCGTCTGGGCTGCGGTCTGGGCGTCGGTGGCGGCGTCGGCTCCGGACCGGGCTTCCTTGGTGGCCTGCTGGGCGGCGGAGTACGCTTCGTTCTTCGCCGTCTGATCCTTCTTGGCTTCCTCCAACGCCTTGGCCTTGTCCTCGTTCGCCTTCACGGCCTCGTCATACGCTTTCTGCGCCTCGTCGGCGGCAGCCTGCAAATCCCTGGCCTTCTGCGCGGCCTGCTGGGCTTCCTCAGCGGCCTTCCGTGCGGACTGCTGTGCGGCGGCCAGCGCCTTGGCCGCATCGGAAGCGTCCTGTGCGGCCTGCTTGCTCTTGGACAATGCGGTCTGGTATGCGGCGTCGGCTCCGGTCAGGGAATCACGGTAGGCAGTCAAATCAGTCAGGTATGCGTCAACGTCCATGATGCGGCCCGCGTCGGAGCCGATTCCGTTAGCGTTTTCGGTGAACAGCTGACTATGGGTGTTCCCGCCGATACCCGTGATGTTGCCGTTCTGGCTGACGCCGAAACCGGTGAGGGTCAAATCGGGGTTGACCAGCGTGGTGTAATGGCCATAAGCGCAGGGTTTGACGGGCTTGCCGTCCGAGGCCTTGCAATCCAGGACACCGTCGGACATGTCCTTCTCATACATGGACTTCTCCGTGTCGTACCAGCCCCTAAAGGGATCAGTGTAACCCCAGGCGAGGTTTTCGCTGGCGGGGAATTGAAGTGGATGGTTCACGTTGTTGTTGGCATAATCCGCATCCGCCATGGCCTGTGCCATCAGGGTGTCACTGACCTTGAGGGGCTGCAGGCCTTCCTTCGCGCGAAGCTGATTGGCTTCCTGGATGAACTTCAGGGCCTCGATCATGTTGTCCAACGTGGTCGCATCACCCTTGGCACCATTATGAATGGCGTCAAGATACTCGGTGACGGTCGGATCGGTGAGAACCTTGACTGCCTGAGAGGCACCCTTGTCGCCGAAGTAGGCCACTGCGCCCTGAGACAGCTTGTCCTGAGCCTCGTCTGCCGCTTCCTTCTTGGCGTCGGCCTCGCTCTTGGCATCGGCGGCGGCCTGCTGCTTCGCCTCGGCGTTGGAAGAGGAGTCGGACACCGCCTTGTCGGCATCCTTCTGCGCCTGTTCCGCCTTCTGCTGGGCGGTGGCGGCGTCGGCTGCGGCCTTCTTCGCCGCTTTGAGCTTCGCGGCCAGGTCGGAAAGACCTCCATCATCCTTGGACAATTGCTCGACCTTGGCATCGGCCTTCCGCTTGGCTTCAAGCGCCTTGGCCTCGGCCTGCCTGGCCGCATCCAGCTTGGCCTGCGCGACGTTCACCGCCTCGTCGGCCTTCGTCTTGTCGCCGGTCGCCGTGGCCTGCTGCTGCTTGGCCGCGGCCAGCTCCTTCTCGGCGGCGGCCTTGTCGGCCGCGGCCTTCTTTGCGTCCGCGTCGGCCCGGCCGGCCTTCTTCTGCGCATCACTGATGGCGGTATCTGCGTCATCGGCCTTCTTCTGCGCGTCCGTGGCCTGCCTGTCGGCCGCATCAATATCGGTCTGGGCCTTGTCGGCGTCCTTCTGATGGGAGGCGGATTCGGCGGAGGCCTCATCCTTCGCGGTCTGTGCGGTCCGCTTGTCGGCTTCTGCCTTCGACTGGTCATCGGAGGCCTGCCGCATGGCCTTGCTGGCGTCATTGATGGCGTTGGACGCGTCGTTCGCGGCCTGCTGGGCGGCGGCGATCTTGTCGGCCGTGCCGGTCGCATCCTGTGCGGCCTGCTGCTGGGCCTTATTGGCGTCGTCGTAGTTCGCCTGCGCCTGCTGCTGGTTGTTTGCGGCTGTCTGCTGCTGGGCGGCGGCGGCGTCGAGGTTCTGCTTGGCGGTGTCCAGCGCGGCTGCGGCGGCGTCGGCCTTGGCCTGTGCTTCGGTCACGCCGGTCGGGGATGCCTGTGCGATGGCCTGGTTGGCTTCGGTGGTGCTCTGCTGTGCCTGCTGGATGCTGTCTTGGGCCTGTGTGATTGCCTGATTGGTTTGGTCGCCGGTGGTTGTGGTTTCGTCGGCCATTGCGACTGCCGGAGCGGCAAGGGTTGCCATCACGGCGGTGGTTGCCACTGTGATCTTGGTGATGCCGTGTGTCATGGGGAGTTTCTTCTTTCTCGTGTATGTGTCTTCCTTTTCGGGTTTACCCCGATGTCGGGAGATTACGTGTTTTTGTTTCACAAACATATAGTAACACCTTTTTTTACTAACGCAAATTGTCACTATCATGTGTCTGTGGCAAACCTATATGATGACCCACGGCACGCCGACTGCGACAAAGCGAAAATCCGACAGCCAATATCCCCGTCACGGTGACGCCCGAAACAAAAGCCGCCTTTTTTACGTCCCCCGTGGCATCTCCGGGCAAGGGGGCCTGATCGGGCATGCTGTTGCGCTCCCCCGTGACAAGCAGTCGCAGCGTATTGCCCTGCCCCGTACAGGTGAGGAGCGTGACCTCGTCCTTCCCCTTATGGACACGCAACGATTTCGTGTCGGTAGGAGAGACGATGCGTTTGCTGGTGACTCGATAGGCGAGCGTGTTACCCATGACCTTGATATAGAACGGGTCGCCGTCTTCGAGTTCACCGAGCCGGGTGAACAGGGTCGCGCCTTTCAGATTCGAATGACCGGTGATTACGGCGCGCGTATTCTTGCCACCGATAGGCAGACTGGTGCCCGCCAGATGGCCGGCCGCATGTTCGAGCACATCTTGACCAGCTCCGTGGAGGATGGGCATGTCGACGCTGATCTTCGGAATCAGAATCTCACCCATGGCATCCAACCCATTCACGGACAGTTGACGCCGGTATTCGGCATCGCCCTCGAAATTGCCCTCGGTCTTCCCATCGAACACAGGTTCGCCTATCTGTGGCTGACCGCCTTCATAAAGACGCTGATTATATGCGATGGCAGATTGGATGACGCTTTGACGGGAGGATTCCGGAAACAGCGCGGCCGTCTGGCTGACGGATCGCGCCTGCTCGTCAACGGCGCGGTCGCCGAGCGTCTGCTGGATGCGGGGCATGGCGACAAGCACCATGCCCGCGATCAGGCAGATGACTGCGGCGACCGCGTAGATCCGGGAATGGCGGACGAGCCGGCGGGCGCGATTGTCGCGCGCCCGCTTGTCGCGGACCGCATCCGCGACGCTCTCCCACACGTCGGTTTCGGCCGCTGCCGTCACTTCGCGTGCTTTCCGCCGGTGATCGGCATGTGCTTACCGGTGCGCTTGGTTGCGGCCATGCGCATGCGTAGCATCGGCATCATCACGCCGAGCGCGATCAGCATGAGCGCGAATCCGGCGTACAGCCAGATGGTCGGCACTTGGGCGTTGCCGCCCGTGAACGGGAGCGTGGTCATGGCCGGCGCCCATTGCGCGTACACGGTGATGCTGCCCCGGTCGGGCATGCTGACCGTGCCCTTGCCGGGGCTGAGGATCGTGTCACCGGCGCCGGGCGTGGGTTTCATGGCCCAGCCGGTGAACCGGAAGCCGGGCCTTTGCACCTTGGGCTCTTTCGCGTCGGCCGGGATGGTGACCGTCGTGAACGCGTCGACGGTGATGTCCGGGTATCCGCCGGTTCCCCCGTTCGGATTGAACTTCAGGGTGACCCGGTTGATCCTCCACTGCGCGTACAGGACGCTCGTGTTGACCGGGTTGCTCTTCGGGTCGGCGACCAGTCTGAACCCGTTGCCCGCCGTGTACGCCCTGCCCCTGCCGTCGGCCTGCGTGTTCCAGCCGGTGAACGTGTAGCCGGTGCGGGTGAACGGGTTGGCGATGACGGTGAGCGTCTGGTCGACCACGCCGTCGGTCCTGCGGGTCTGGCTGGTGGAGCCGCTGTTGCTGTTGTAGATCAGGTGCGCCGGATCGGCCTTCCATTGGGCCCACAGTGTCGTGGTGCCGGGAGTGAGCGTGTACCGGCCTCCGGGCTGGAGGCTCGGGTCCGTGCGCCTGTCCCTGGCCCAGCCGGTGAACGTGTAGCCGGGGCGGGTGAACCCGTTTTGGGCGATGGTCACGTTCTGGCCGGTGACGCCCGTCGTGTCGGGCGTCGAACCGGTGGCCCCCCAGTCGTCCCGGTATCGGATGCTGGCGGGGTTGGCCTGCCAGATCGCGTACAGGTCGTTGCCTGCAGGCTTCATCGTGTACCGGCCGACACCGTTCTTGCCTTCGCCGTATGCAGTGCCGGAACCATCCTTGGCGGTGTCCCAACGAACGAACGTGTATCCGTCGCGGGTGAAACCATTGGCGTTTGTGGTCAGCTCGTCACCGGTGTGGCCGGATTGCGCCGCCGTGTTGCCGCCGGTCGCGCCGTTGCCGTGATAGGTGAGGGTCTGCGCGACGCCGGCCCAGCAGGCATATAGGGTGCTGGAACCACGCAACGTCCACTCGCTGTTAGGTTTCACTGCATTGCCCTTGCAGTCGGCCTGAGTGTTCCACGTGACGAACGTGTATCCGTCGCGCGTGAACCCGTTCTGGCGTACGTTGACCTTCTGGTCGGTGACCCCGTTCTGCGGGTCGGTCTTACCACCGGTCGCGCCGTTGCCGTCGTAGGTCAGGCCGGCCTCGCCGGGCGTCCACTGCGCGTACAGGGTCAGCGTCCCGTTGGCCGTCCAACTGGCGCCCGGCGCGTACTTCGTGCCGCTCCCGTCCGGGCTGGTGGTCCAGCCGGCGAACGTGTACCCGTCGATCGTCCAGCCGTTCCCTCCGATGGCGGGCGTGTCGCCGGTGTGGCCATCCCAGTTGGGGGTGCCGTTGCCTCCCGCGGTCTTGCCCGCGGGCGGGTTCGGATTGTAGCGGATGTGGGCCTCGTTGGCCGACCATTGGGCGACCATGGTGACGATCCCGTTCGGCTGCGTGGTCAGGTTGTTGACCCACTGGCCGTCGCCGTACGCCTGCTGGTTGTCGGCGCGCTTCCACCCGGTGAACGTGTATCCGTCGCGCGTGAACCCGTTCCGGTGCAGGTTCTGGCCGATGTTGTATTGGAACGCCTGGTCCGGGGTGTTGCCGCCGGTCGCCCCGTTGCCGGTGAATCTGACGGTGTACCCGTTGCCGATCCAGTGCGCGTAGACGGTCACGTTGTTGGTGAGCGGCGTGTTGAAATCGTATTTGTTTCCGCCGTTCGGGGCCGTGTACCAGCCGTCGAACCGGTAGCCGGGAATCTTGCCCGTGTCGCCGGCCGCCCAACCGGATTTGTCGGCGGCGGCCGTGTTGTAGGGCACGGTCTGCGATGCGGGCGTGCCGGGCGCGTTGCTGCCGGCGGGCGTGTTCACGTTGTACGACAGGGTGGGGTTGATGGCCCACAATGCGTATACGGTCTTCGCCCTGGCGGGCATGACGATCTCCGTCCTGACGTTCGCGTTCAGCGTGTTCCGGTCCATGGTGTCGCCGACGGGCACGTCCCTGTCGTTGGCGTCCGTGTTCGCGCTCCAACCGTAGAACGTGCGGTTGGTCTTGCCGATCTGGCTGGAATCCCAGCAGTCGGAGTCGGCCTTCGCGGTCGCCAATGTGATCCTGGTGCCGGCCGGATAGTAGACCTGGCAGCCGGATACGGCGCCCGTGTCGGCGATCGTCTCCACGCGCACGCTGCCGTCGGATCGGGTGATCGTCCGCTGGCTGGTCCCGTCATCCTGTCTGGCGGTCGTGTCGGTCAGCACCCTGCGATCGTCCGCGATGGTTCCGGACTCCGGTCCGGCGCTCTTGTCGGCCGCAAGCCTGACCGTGCCATCCGTCCCGGATGCGGCGGTTTCGGTCCTGCCGACCTCGGTACGCGAGGGCACTTGGCCGGTTCCGCCGTTCCCGTCGTAGCCGAGCCTGTAGGCCTTGGTGAAGCTCAGATCGTCGAGGATGTTGCCGTTGACGTTGTTGCTGGAGCTTACCGACTTGAAGGTGAAGCGGGTGACCGTCCCGGTGGCGATGTACGTGCCGGTGTAGGTCTCCCACTGCCCGTCATGGTTACGGCTGGAATGGTTCGACTCATGGCCCAACTCGGCGTCGTTGCTCACCTTCGTGGAGATGACCTTGCCGACGTCGCCCGGCTGGTCGCCGTTGCCGTTGACGGTGGTTCGCCTCGCGTCCTGGGCGGATTCCTTGCCGGGTTCGCCGATCATGACGCTCATCCCGTCGAGGTGGTTCCTGTCGAGGCTGGCGTGCTTCAACGTCCAACGGTAGGACACGCCCGGGATGGTGGCGATGTCCTGGTAGATGGCGGTGCCCGCCTGTCCCGCGACGAGTTCCGCGTACTGGTTGCCGGTCTTGGAGTCCTTCTGCAGTTCGACTCCCTGTGCGATCTGCTGCCAGTCGGTTCCCTTGGTCTGGGTCGACTTCCATGCGAATTTGGAGGCGTCCCATCCCGGGATTGGCGCCCAGGGATCCTTATCGATGCCGATATGCTGCGCGTATCTGCCGTTGATCGGGTCGACGACGGTCCAGTCGTCCCACGGGTATTTGGTGGAGACACCGGCGATCAGGCCGGCCGGATAGTCGAACGAGCCGTTGACCAGTTCGGTCGGCAGACTGTCGGTCTTGCCGGCGATGGTCTTCACCTTGCCATCGGTGGAGGCCTTGATCTGCGACGTGCTCTTCTTGGCCCCGCCGTTCGCGTCGTAGCTGAGCTTGTAGGCGAGGCGGAAGCTCAGGTCGTCGATGATGCTGTCATTGGCGGAGGCAGTAAGAGTACCGTCCTTGGCGACGCCCCTGTAGGCGATCATCGTGCGGGATTGTCCGGCTGGGATAATGACCGTGCCCTCGTAGGATTCCCAATCGTCGGAATGGTCCCACGGTTCGTGGCTGCCTTCCGTGGCGTCCATGGAATCGGAGTGCGTGTAGGCGACGGTCCCCACGTCGCCGGTCTTGTCCCCGTACTTCTGGCCGGTCTTGGAGACCGTGGTGCGGGTCAGTTTGACTGGGGTGAGATGATCCTTGTCGGGGCCGGTGAGCAGGGTCACGCCGCCCGCGTTGCCTTTGGAGCGGCCGGAGTGGCGGATGCTGAACGTGTAGCTGGCGCCGGGCGTCGTGTTCACGGTCTGGGCGACGGTACGGCCCGCATGCACGTCGGCGGCCGTGTTCCCGTCCTTCTCGCGATGCAGTTCGAAGTTCTGGTTGCTGCCGATGGCATCGAGATCCTGCCAGGCGAACGTGGCGGCGGTCAGGCCGCCGGCCTTCACGCCCGGCTGTCCGGCCATGGCCTGCGCGTAGGAGCGGATCGTGCCCGCATTGGGCTTCACATACACCCAGGGCAGGCCCTGCCCCTCCTTGGCGATCGTCCACTTCGGGGTGTCGAACCCGCCGTTCACGGCCAGCTCGTCGCCCGCGGCCCTGGAGGCGATGGTCTCCGTCCTCGCGGTCTTCGCCTTGCCGAAGGTCTTCGAGCTGATCCGGCTGGCCTGTTTCTTGGTTCCGCCGTTCGCGTCGTAGCTGAGCCTGTATGCGATCTTGAACGTCAGATTGTCGATCAGGTTGCCCTTGGTCGGGTCCACGGCGTTCAGGGCTTTGAAAGTGAACGTGCTGACAGGCGTGTTCGCCGGGATCGTGACCTTGCCCTCGTAGGTCGCCCACTGGCCGTCATGCTGGAAACGGTTGGTGTTGGTCGCGTGCGTGGTGATGCTCGTACCGGTCCAACCCTGTTCGTCACCCGCCTTGTTGCTGGTGACGCGGGTCATGGTCACGGGCTTGCCGTTGACCAAAACCTGCATCGAGTCCGCGTGCTCCTTGGACAGGCTCGCATGGTCGAAACGCACCGTGTATACGGTGTCCGAATCATGCTGCGTGTCGATCTTCTGTAGGATCGCCTTGCCCCTCTCCGAGCCGACGATCTCCGCATACGTGTTGCCTGTCACGGAATCCTGCTGCAATTCGACCGCATTGGGCCGGTCGGTCAACCCGACTCCGCCTTGCGGCTGTCCGCCCTTTTGGTCCGAAGCCCAGCCGAACTTCGCAGCATCGAAACCGGGCCACTTCACCCACTTGCCGGTGGAATCGAATGTTGCCGGATTCTGTCCGGCGTTCTGGATGTATTCGCCGCTAGCGGGGTCCACACTTGTGAACCTGCCCCAACCACGGTCATCAGCGTATCCGCCACGACCTACCGGGCTGATAGTATCCCAACCGCCATCCAGCAGATAATCGAACGAACCGTTCACCAGTTCGGTGGGAAGGGTCTTGGATGCGACGGTCTCCACCGCGCCTTGGGTCGCGTCGGTCCTGTAGCCGATCTGGCTGGCCTGCGCTTTGGTTCCCCCGTTCGCGTCATAGTCGAGCCTGCGGGCTTTCGTGAACGCGATGTCGTCGATGAGGTTGCCGTTCCATGCGCTCTTCGACGACACGTTGCGGAACGTGAACCGGGTGACCGGCCGCCCAGCGGGCACGGTCACGGTTCCCGTGTACGTCTCCCATTGGCCTGTATGGTCGGAGTCCTCCCTGTCCGCGGGTTTCGGGTTGGACACCCTGGTGGCGATCGTGTCGGAGGATTCGCCAACCTTGTCGCCGTACCCGTTGGCGGTCACGCGGGTCATGGTTACCGGGGTCTCGTGGCCGGGAGCGCCGATGAGCACCTGCATGCTGTCCAGGTGGCTGGCGTTCAGGCTCGCGTGCCTGAGGCTGACGATGTACTGCACGTCGCTGTCGGATTCGGTGTCGATGTCCTGGTAGATGGCCGATCCGGCCTGGGCGGCCGTGAGTTCGGCGTAATGGTTGGAGCCGTCGTACCTGTTCCACACCTGCACGTCGCCGGCCTGTTCGTAGGGCGGGTTGCCTAGATCCTTGCCGGTCTGGTCGCTTTTCCATGCGAACCGTTTCGCGTCGAATCCGGCGGGCAGGGCGACACGGTGGTTGACGTTCCTGGAATCCTTGTAATAGTAGGATTTCCGGCTCAGGCTCACGTAGTTAAACGGGGAGTCGGACAGGCCCGCCCCGGTCCCCGAGTATTCGAAGTCGCCGTTGACGATCTTCTCTTGGCCTGCGGGCGGTGCGGGCGAATCCCGCACGGTCTTCACCTTGCCCCGGGTTCCACCGCCTGTCGTGTAGTCGATCTGGCTGGTCCGGGTTTTCACGCCTCCGTTCGCGTCGTACGTGAGCTGGTAGGCCTTGGTGAACACGACATCGTCGATCAGGTTGCCTTCCGCGCTGTCGGGACGGCCGGCACTGTTCGAATCGGCCACGCTTTTGAACGTGAACCGTGTGACATCCTGTCCCCTGGGGACGAGGACCGTGCCCTCGTACGTGTCCCACTGGTCGTCCTGGCCGGTTCCCGTGGACGTGATCGTGGTGGATTCCTCGCCGGCCTTGTCGCCCGCATTGGCGATGGTGCGGCGCATCGTGACCGGCTTCTCCCGGCCGGGCGCGCCGACGAGCACCTGCATGCTGTCCCTGGCGTCCTTGTTGCGGCTGGCGTGCTTCAGACGGACCGTGTACATGGCGTCGGATGTGTTCGCCGTGTCGATGTCCTGGTAGAGGTATTTGCCCTGCGTGGCGGCCGCGATCTCGCCCCACACGTTGCCCGTGCTGCCTTTGACGGCCGTCCTAAAGCGTTGGACTTCCACGATCCCTCTGTGCCCGCTGACGGAATCATTGGATTTCCAGCCGAATTTCACGGCATCCCAGCCGTCCACCTTCGCCCATGGTCGCTCGCTCGAGCCTTCCATGGCCATGCCGTTGCCGTCGACGAACGAGAGGTACTGCCAGCCGCCGGAACGTTTGTCGACGATCCGGTTGCCGAACGTCTGGAAATCGCCGTTGACCAGCTCCTTCGGATACGATGTGCTCGCGGCCGGATGGATGGTCATGACCGGCAGGCCGATCCCGTCCGCCTGCGCGGTGCCCGCCATGAGCATGCCTCCGCCGAGAAGCGTGGCCGCGGATGCGATCAGTGCGGCGGAACGTTTCAATATGCTGTGCATTGTGTTTTCTCTTCCCCTGAATCTCATGTTCGGCATGGTTTTGGAAAAAAGGTATTGAGCGGGACGTTCGACGGGTTTTCGTTTTCCGACGCACGTCCCGCGTCATGGTCTCTCTTGGATCAGGCGAGACCGTTGCCGGCCAGATTGACTGCCTTGCGACGGTTCTTCAGGCTGCGTTCGGCGAGGACGATTCCACTGCCCCACAATGGGCAGGAGACCGCCAGCCAGAAGGCGAAGGCCAAGGCTCCACCGGTCTGCGGCAATTGGGTCAGGTTGGTGATGTTCTTGACTTGGACCGTGTTGTTGTCGATGCCGGTGGTCAGGCCCGGCTGATCCTTGCCGGCGAACCTGATGGCGGTGCCTGCATCGTCGATGGTGACGGTGAAGCTCGGCTTCGCATAGGAGGCATAGCCGGCGGGCTCCTTGGTTTCGGTCACCGTATAGGTGCCGTAGCCGAGGCCCTTGAACCGGATGAGGCCCCTCTGGCTCGCGTCGTCCCTGTTGTCGGCCGTCCCGTCATGGTTCGTGTCGCCGGTCACGAACACGGTGGCGGAACCCTGGTTGGCCGCGTCCGACCATTTGCCGGTGTTCCAGTCGAGATTCATCCACTTGCCGTTGCGCTGGATCTGGAACCGGGCGCCGTCGAGCAGCGTGTTCACGTTGCCCGCGTCCACCTTCCGCAGGGTGAAGTCGTAGGCCTTGATGTCGGCCTTGTCCTGGTCGGTGATGGTCGTGAAGTGGATGCCGTCGGTGAACGTGCCGTACGTGTGGATGGTGTTGTTGGCCGGGTCGGTGATGCTGGCCTTGTCGACGGTCATGCGGTAGGTGATGACGATCGTCCTGTTGGAGTATTTGTCGAGAAGTTTCCTGCCGTCGATGCCCCAGCCGCCTGCGGGGATGGCGAGATCCGGGTCGGCGGGCTTGTTGTCCGCGGTCTTCAAAGCCGGGTCGCCGGGGATGCTTTTCGCGTTGTTCTGCGTGGTCCCGTCGTAGACGATCGCGTCGGCCGTGATGTCGGTCCGCGGCGCGTTCTTCAGCCGGACGCTCAGCGAGCCCTTCACGTACGTCTGGCCCTTCGGCTGGTCGATGAGCTTGAACTTGACGGCGGATGCGGCCTGCTTGTTCGGCACGGTCACCTCGACCGTGTTGGTGACGGTGTCGCCGACGGTCACGCCGACCGGATCGTTGGTGGTGCCGTCCTTGCCTACCGTGGTGCTGTTGCGCTGCACCTGGACCTTCTTGTCGACCCTCACGCTTTTCGCCTTGACGACCGCGACGCCCAGGGTCCGCCACTGCGGGTCCTTCGCGTCGTTCTTCATGATGTTCGCGTTGCCGGATTTCGTGCCGACCATGATCGGGTTGCCCGCGCTGTCCGTGATGTAGTAGAGGCCTTCGGAGGGCACGTTGATCGTCAGCGTGGACCGGGTGGTCGTCAGGTTCGCGCCGCCCTGGATGGCGGCCGGCTTCCGAGTGGACTGGGACAGGGCCTTGCTGATGTTGCGCAATTGCCTGGTCTGGGAGTCCATCTTGATGTTGGCGATGTTGCCCGCGTCATCATAGCCGTACACCTTGCCGATGTCGTCGGCCGTGCTTGGATCGTACGCGTTGGCGATGCTGATCGCGTCGGCCGCCCACGCGTTCGACGCCGTGGTGCCGCGCACGCCGAGACTGCTGATCTGCGTGCCGTTCAGGATCTGGTCCGTGTATGTGCCGATCTGGTACACGTTGAACGTGTGGCCGGCCAGCGAATTGCCGTCCGCGCCGTTCAGGGTGATGGTCGCACCCGCCGCCATCGCGGATGGGGCCAGCGCCAGGCCGGCCAGCATGCTCGCGGCCGCACAGGCCATTGCCGTCACGATCATTGGCATGCGCCGTGTCGTTTGGTTGTCTCTCATTCCAGTGTTTTCCTTTCCTTGTTTGCACGTCCTGTCGAGGACGGGAAGCGACCCCACCGGTAGATGCGACATGGTTGGCGTCCAACGGGTCGAATCCGGCGACTTTCACCGCGGACGGCCTGTATTTGCCCGGCTTCAGACCGAACTCGCTTATCGGCTTCGGCGTACGGCTGATGGGAATGGTCGTCTTCGTTTCCTTCAACGTACATGCAAAATCGGTTTATTCCAACATTTTTTCGGTATTTACCAAAGTTTTTGAATAAAAAAATAGGGATGCCTTTCGGCATCCCTTGTTGATGTCATGCTATAGGAGCCGGTTTGCAGGAGGGTCCCGCATGGCATCAAGATTCAACGTGGGGTTTGGCGGGATATTTGCATCTCCCTCCAAACCTTCGATGGGGTCAGGCGTTTCGCGGCTGATCGGATGACGCTTCGCTGTCATCGGCTTCCGGGGTCTCGTCCGTGGCCTTGCCCTTCGGCCTGCGGACAGCGACCGTGATTCCCAATGCTCCGCCGATGGCGACGAGGATGCCGATGAGCCAGCCGACCCAGCCGATTCCCACGCCGGTGGAGGCGAGCGGGCTCACGCCGTTCGCCGGCGGCTTGGAAGTCGTGCCGTCATTGTTGTTCTGGCTGTTGTTTCCGGCATTGTCATCAGGGTTGATGGTGGCTCCGTCATCGTCCTTGCCTTGGTATTCGAACGTCCATGTGACGGTCGTGCCGTCCTTGGAGGCGGTGAACACCAGCTTCGAGTCGGATGCGGTCTTGTCAAGCTTCCAATCGGATGGGACGTTCGAGATCTTCACCTCGGCGCCTTTGGCGACCCTGTAGGTGCCGGATTTCGTCGGGTCGAAGCTCGGGAGCGGTTTCCCGTCAACGGTGGCTGCCACGCCCTTCAATGCGTCCGCGCCCGTGGCGGGCTTGTCCGGATCGGTCGTGGAATCGTATGTGAACGTCCACGTGACGACGGTGACGTCGCCCTTCTTGATGTCGTAGGACAGGGTGCCGGGTTTCGCGTCAAGATTCTTATAGCTCGCCCAACCGTCGGGCAGGCCGGAGAGTTTCACCTCCGCGCCGTCGGGAATGGTCCATGTGCCGGTCTTCGTCGGGTTGAACCCGTCGACCGGTTTCCCGTCGGCGGTGGCGGTCACCCCCGCCAGTTCGCTTGGATCGGCCTTGTCCCCGGTGCTCGGCGTGGTGGTTCCGTCATCGTACTTGAACGTCCAGGTGACGGTCACATCATCCTTCGTGCAGGTGAAGGTGAGCGTGCCGGTATTCGAATCCGCCGCCAAGATCTTCCATCCGTCGGGCACGTTGCCGATCTTCACCTGCGCGCCGTCGGGCACGGTGTATGTGCCGTCCTTCACCGGATTGAAGTCCTTGACGGCGGTGCCATTGGCGGTGGCGGTCACGCCCTTCAGCTCGCCCGGATCGGCTTTGCTGCTCGCATCCTGTGAGGCGGTGTGCAGCGTGTAGGCGACGGTGCCGCCGCTCTTCTTGCCCTTGATCGTGACCCGGTACGCCAGGTCGCCGGAGGTAGACTTGGACTGCGTGATCTTCCCGTCGACGAGCCAGCCGGCGGCGTTCGTGTCAATCTCGAGCGGCGCGCCCATCGGCTTCAGCAGTCCCGTGTTCGAGGTGGGGATCTTGTCCGCGATCGTGTCGAGTGCCGATTCCTTGACTCCGGAATAGTCGGTGGTGGATGGGTCGAACCTGTCGATGCCCAGGGCGGATGCGATCTCGTCCTTGTGATTGTTGAGGAACGCCTTCTCTGCGGTGCTGAACTTGTCGAGCGGATTCGGAGCCGTCGAACGGGCCGAAATCGACGAGGACGGGTTCCCTGATACCTGATCCGCGAAAGCGGTGGGCAACATGATCATGGGGCTTACGGACAGGGCCAGGCCAAGTGCTACGGCGACAATCCGTTTTTGTTTCATCATGTTCTTTCCTTTTCTTGTTTTTTGCCCGACATTTCATGCCGAGTCAGAGAAAATTAAGGGAAGGCTTGCGACCTGATGCGGTCGCAAGCCGTTGCTATTAGAAGCTGCGTCCGCGCTGGCGCCGACGTGCAACGAGTCCGAGAACCGTTCCCATAGCCATCAACACCATCGACAGGAACGCTACGGTTCCGCCGCCGACTCCTGTGGAGGCGAGTCCGAGAGCATTGTTCCCGTTGCCGCCGAATGGTTTGCGAGTGACATGCACCTTGTAGGTGGTCTTGACCAATCCGTCACCGGATGTGACGGTGATGGTAGCGTCGGCGCCTTTCTTTTCGGTGCTGACTGTCATGCCGCTTACCTTGTCGTATTGAGGGGAGACCATCCACTCGTCCGGGTCATTCACGGATGCGGCATATTCATGTTTGGCCGGATCGAATCCGTTGACGGCCGTACCGTCCACGAGGATGCCGGTCAGTTGCGCCTTGTGGGTTGTTGCCGTGATATAGGTGACGGTGTACGTGTGTTGCGCGAACGTGGTGCCGTCTGGGGCGAGTACGTTGACCGTGTATGTGTAGGTCATTCCCTCGTGGGCTACCGTGACTGTTGCGGATTGGCCGTTCTTTGGCGTGTAGGCGAAAGTGCCGCCTTCCGGGATGATGTAAGAATCCTTGTCGGATGTGACGTATTTGCCGGTTTTGTCGGTGTACCCGTGCGATGCGAGTGCGGTGTCCTGTTGGTTGGCCGGGTCGACTGTGGAAGCCTGTTTGGCTGGGTCGGCGGGCTTGAATTCGGTTACCGCGGTTTTCACGGGGCGGGTGACGGTCAGACTGTAGATGCGGCTGGTTCCGGTTGCGGTGTCGGTGACGGTCCATTCCTGACGGGTGGATTGCGCGTTCTGCGTGATGTTGCCGCCCTTGATGGTGACTCCGTCGGGGGCTTCGGGTAGCACGTATGGGCTTGGATCCTTCTCCCCCAACGCGAGCACGTAGTCGAGTCGGTTCGGATCCCAGTTGTCGATGAGGTCGCCCTTGGTGTTTTCTCCGGTCTTGTTCACGTACAGGCCGGTGAGTTTCGCGGGGGAATCTGCTTTCAGGTCGGCCGGCTGGAATTTCACGTTAACCGTGTAGTCGGCTCCGTTCACGTTGACCTTGAGCATGCGGGAGGCTCCCTCTCCGAGCGCGAGCGTCGGCTTGGATGCCTGGGCGTCGACACCGTGGGTGAGGCCCAGCGTGTAGCTGTCGCCGACCGCATCGGCCGGTAGGGTCAGCGTGTATTCATGGGTGCTGGGGTTGAATTTCGCATTGAAGTCTTTGGCCCCGTCGTATACGGTGGTTTCGCCTTTGGCGTTGGTGCGGGTCACGGTCAGGCCGGTGAAGCTCTTGTCCTGGGCTCGATCCGCGGTGACATCCACTTCCACCGGCACGGTGACGCTTTTCTTGCTGGCGTCATCCTGGATGGTGACTTCGCCGGAAGCTGTTCCGGTGAGGCGTACGAACTTGCTGGCGGTGTCGCCGGTTCCCTTGTCGACAACCTGCACGTCTTTGCCCCATTGGATGGGCAGTGTGGTCTTGATGCCGGTGAGGGTCACCGTGTCCGTGCTGGGCTTGTTGGATTCGTCCAATGTCGGACCGGCGTAATCCGCATGGTATTTTCCGTCATCAGACTTGGTGAGTTCCGTTTCGGTGCCGTCCACGGTCACCGGGTTGCCCGAGGTGTAGGCGAACGGCAGTGTCACGTCGAATGCTGGAGTGTTCTTCGTCGCGTCGGCGGCCTGCTTGTAGACGGCGGTGCCGGATACGTTCAGCTGGCCCAGCTTGTCGCCGGATTCCACGGTGACGTTCTGGTAGCCGGGTGTCAGCGTGATGGTGGTTGCTCCGTTGGTGACGGTGATGTTGCCCGGGTAGGAGGCGCTTTGGTCCAGGACCGCGGATGCGGTGTCGCCTTTCACGCCGAGGGGGTATGTCTTCTTGCCGTCAACGGTGGCGTTCCATGGTTGGGTCGGCTGGTCGTCGACGATTTTGTCGACGATTTCATAATCCGTGACGGCCAACGTGAACTTGGGCGCGGAATCGGCGGCACTGGTGTAGACGACGGGGCCGGTGATTTTCCCGTCCGTAGGTTTCTGGCTGGTGGTCAGAGTGATCTGGGACTTGTCTGTGCCGGACACGATCACCTGGTTTTGGAACTTGCCTTTGACCTTGGGGACGGTTGCCGTGTAATCGCCTTTGCCGTCCTTCGTGAAGTCGACTGGCGTGCCTGCCACGGTGGTCGTGTATTTGACTTCCTGCGTGGCTTGGGCGGCGTTGTTGCCGGTGTTGCCGTTCGCGGTGTTTTCGTCGGCGGTGGCCGTCATGACGCCGGGCCCCGCCATGCCGAGGGTCAATGCCGCGACGGTGGCGATGGTGCCCGCATTGCGCAGACCGCTGCTGTTACGTTTGGTCATTTCGAGGGTTCTCCTTGCCTGAGTTTTCTCAAACAGTTCCCACTGTAACCTCAGGGTTTGTAATTAACCGGTTTTTTATTGAAAATAACCGATTTTCTTCCGTTGCCACATGGCCCGGCATCGACGGCAACGGAAGAAACTTCAGCCAACCGTCGCATCGTCCGCAGTCCAACCCATCAGCTTCAAAGCGTCAGACACGTGGCTTCCGGCGCATTCGAGATCCTTGAACGTCTGACGTACGAGCTCCCGGACCTGCGGGTCGTCGAAATGCTGGCAGTCCAGCATGGTGCGTGCCAGTTCCGACGTGTTCATCGCATAATCATGCACCAGTCCCAGCATGTCTCGCTTCTGGTCCTCAGTCAGCTGCTCGTCTTCCAAGTCCGGTTCGCCGTAGTCGAATTCGTCCACTTCGCCCGGTGCGTACTGGAATCCGACCGGAGGTGTCGGCATGTCCGGTTCATGCCCTTCGCGCTGCCTGTCCAGCCATGCGTTCCAGAACTCCTCCCCCTCCTCGCGCGTCACGTTTTCGGGAAGGTTGTCCAAGAAGGTGTCTCGGATTGTTTGTGTGGTGATGTCTGCCATTTGTTTTTTTCTCCAATCGGTTTTTTCTGATGGCGTTTTTTGATTCGATGTTCTTGCGATGGCCGGGGGCTATTCCGCCCGATGCGGCCGAGCCGAGAGTCCGCCGATGATGCTTTGGACGACGGTCGTGACCGGGGCCGGATCGCGTGGATCGGGGTTTCCCCCCGGCCGTGTCTGCGGCAGGCTTTTCGTCGCCCCGTCCCTCGGGCCGCCCAGCATCGGGTGACGGGACAATTCCAACGCACGCTGCACCGCCTGCGTGGCGGGACGGCCACGGCCCAATGATTTGAGCAGAGAGCGTCGGAACTGCCACATCTCGTCGGGGTCGGAAATCTGGTTCTCCTCCATCAGCCGGGTGATGGTCGCCTCCGATGGCATCGACTGCCGTCGTTTCCTTCTCACGGCGAGGTTGATATCCCCCACCGTCATCCATTCGCCGTGAGGATGCAATGCGTAGAATTCCCGTACCGCGGCGTTGGCCTCGTCGAACGACACCGATCTGGACAGCTCCTCGTAGAAGCATTGGGCCTGCGCGTCGCTGATTGGCGCGTTCCCGTGATGTACGTTGATGCGGCGCAGCACCTGCAGAGCTTCGTTAAAGTTCATCGAATTCCTCCTCTCGCGGATGGGCTTCGTCCCAGGCGGCGGCCCGCGCCTGTAGTTCCTCGTTGTGCATGTCGTTCAGCATGCTCTTCGGCAGCCTGCCGTTCACCGGCAGGTTCTCCGGGTGTAGCGCGATGTTGTTGGGGTCGCGCCCCATTTTCAGGTTTTGGATGTCCCGTTCGAGCCAACGCCTGTATGTGGCATCCCAGTTGGCGCTGCGGTGTTCGGGTTTCTCCTGCGTGTAGTAGGCGACGAACAGGGTGACTTCGCGGATCAGGTTGACTCCCGCCTTGGCCGTGGCGATGCGCAGTTCGGGCGAGGGCTTCCAGTCGGGAGCCAACACGGTCTGACGGGCCGTGGGCTTCTTCTCTTTTTTCGGAACTTTTCTCTTCTTCGAAGAAACCGCGGAAGGTTTCTTCTGAATCGGAGAGGTTTCCTCGACCCTGCTGGAACTCTGAGAAGCTTCGAAAGAAGCGTTCTCGTTTTCAGGCTCTGAGGCGGACTTGTCCGCCGATTTTTCGTTTTTTGCACGGATAGAGGAATTAGGTATTAGGTATAAGGTATTAGGTATAAGGGGAGAATATGAATCGGATTGGGTATCCGATACCCCTTGAGATGCCCCATCTGATGGGGTATCCGATACCCCTTGAGATATCCCATCTGATGGGGTATCGAATGAGGTATCCCGTAGGGGAGAGAAAGAGCTTTCCTGATACCGTTTGAGAGCGTCGGATACCGCTTCTTCACCTCCTGACACAATTCTCCGGGGGTCGATTGATGGCAGGTCAAGCAGGTCCCTAACCTGATCCCATCCCTGCCAGTCACGCTGCTCCTTGTACAGCCGCTGCAATTCGAAAACGATGACTCCACGCAGTTTCGACGAAGCTGTATCCGTGTAGCTAGAGCGAACAGCGATGGCTGTCTTGCTGCTTTTGAGAGGCGCGTCGTTTCGCAAGAAGGAACGTATCAGCACTTCATCGGTGTCCTCGTCTCGTACGATATAGAGTTTCTTCTCCAAGACGACGGCATCGGCTTCTATCGTCTCGACAGTCATATCCGAAGCGTTGACGGCAAGCTTTTTAGGACGCCAGTCAACGACGCCGCAGAGATTGGTCGAAAGTTTCAGCAGCAGCAGGAGATACAGGTTCTGCTGCGAACGTGTCAGGCATCGCCAGCTCGGATCGTCTAGGATGGCCCGATGTATTAGAGCATATTGCCTCATATAAGTTCCTTAGCGATGGACCAGTGCTACCGCTCGTTCATGGCCGGCTTTATCGTGAACGCGTCCGCCATGATTTCGCCTGGCGTGTAGCCGGTGGCCGCCCCGTATCGTTCAACATCCCCCAGGCTCCATTCGAGATCGCCCTTGCGGTGGACACGCACGTAGCGTTCGGATTTGTCGATGATGCGGGCGACGTCGTAGTTCGAATGTCGGTTGATTCCGATAATCGCGTTTATCCGGTCGCGGATCGCTTTTCCGGTTTTTGATGGTGTTTCCTTGCGGTTTGTCATTTTCTGAAAAGGTCTCCTATGTATCCGTTGCGTCTATGTGGGCGCAATTAAGGTTATACAGGTGCGTCCATGTAGGCGCAAATAGTATCGGCGTGTCGGTGTGACGCATTAAATAGACGCAAAAGCTGTAGAATAGAGACATGGCAACGAAAATCGAGGTCAGCGAATTCGCTCGACGAATCAACATCGGCGTCAAATCCCAGATGGGCATACGTCGTTTATCCAACCGTGCGTTGGCGCGTGGAATCAAACGCAGCGAAAAATACGTCCGAGAACGGGTAAACGACGAGCAGGAATGGCGTATAGCCGACCTCGAACGCATGTGCGAGCTTTGGAGGATGACATTCGGCCAGCTGACTTCATATGTCGATTTCAAAGCCGACCATTCGCACCCCGAAGCCACGGGAGCCGACTCGATCTCCTCGTATCAGTTCGTCGCGGTCATGGATGGTGATGATATCGTTCAAATCCTCGACGGATCGTCATCCCCGCCACTCGTCAGCGACGAAGAAAGACGGCCAATACGGAAACATTCCCCGTCAACCGAAATTGAATCCGGGAACGCAGGTGAGGGTGCCACTAGGCCGGACTCCCTCACCGATGAGGAGCGTAAGCGGATCGTTTTGGAGAAACTACGTAGGGGCGACGTGTCCCTGGCGGCGAACAAGGATCCGCATAAGCTCGCGGAAATGGAAGGCGGTGACGGCCGCTAGTGACGACTGCTTGCCCCCGTTCTGTCAGAGTATCCTCTTCTCGAACCGATTCAATAGGAGGATATTCAACCGTGCTGACGGCCGCACCATTCGACCGCCACATGCCCATCAACCGTGGCATGACCTATGAACAGATGCTCGATGCCGTGGAAACCCAGCCAGTCCACGTCATCGAAGCTACGCTTGATGATGACACTTCAGGCCTCTACTGTGAGGCTGTCCAGACCATAATCATCGACGAGCACATGACCGACGTGCAGAAACGATGCTCTCTCACCCATGAATTGTTCCACTGGCTGCACGCCGATGATTCGCATGCGGAATACGGGAAAAGCCATGCCGAATGGCGTGTGCGCCGTGAAACCGCCATGTTTCTGATCGACCCTGCGGACTATGTGCAGGCCGAACGGGAATATGATGGCGAGATCTATCAGATGTCCTGTGAGATGGATGTCACGGTATTCCTTTTGGAGGACTACCGTCGGATTTTGGAATACCGCCAACCGATACACGACTGAGGAGAGGAGACATAAACCATGGGGCATCTTGACCCGTTTTTCCAGGAGCTGAACGGCATAGGAATACTGGCGCTGATCGTCACCATCATCGCTGTCATAGTCCGCGTGGTTTTCTGCAAGACCATGCGGGCCAGAATCTATACGGGCGTGTTGGGATTAATATCCGCGATCGTCATGTCGCTGGGTATTGATTATGCGATACGGCCATTCGCCGGTACTGGTGAATCGACTGCGACGAATGGACTGGGGTTCGTCCAGCTCATGATAGGTGTGGTTATCGCACTTATCGGAGGTGCCGTTTTGCGCGGCATCCTGAGTCATGACGATGGCGAACCACAGCCGACAAGCAATTCCCTCATTATGGACACGCAGACGGAGCTGAACCGTCTTGCACCCCGATACGGACTGGTGGCCGCCATGAGCAACGAGGACTCCTATTATGGCTGGTTCATGATAGACCACGACAACGGCGGCTCCCCCGACCCGTTGTATGAAGCCAGCCTCAACGCGAACCTGCAACAGGAACGCCAGCTCGGGAAACTGTACGGCGATCCGGGTTCCGGCTTGGACTATTCCGCTTTCGGAAACACGGCCGTACAGGCCGGCCAGCAGGGCGAATCCGCATTGGCCAGAATCATCGCCTACATGCAGCTCAACGTCATCTCCTTCTGGTCCCTGTACGGGCTCAACGAGAACCGCCAGCCCATCAACGCGGACATCGACTGCGTGCTGGTCGGCATAGACCCGCAACAGCAGGTGCATGCCTGGTTCGTGGACGCGAAGAACTACAAGGGCGGCAGCGACACCAAATACGTGAACTTGGATCCACGAAACCTGGTGCGCATGAGCATCAGCCGTCGAGCCCTCATCAAAGGCTCGGACGGAACACCCGTGGTCAAGATGAGCGAGAACATGGCAACCCAACGCGATAATTGGGCGTCCACGCTCGAAACCTATCACGTGGCGGCCCAATGGATGGTCTGCATGGTACCGGGCGGACATAACGGCAACCCGGATGTCAGCGAAGCCGTCTGGCCGGGCAATGTTCGTGTCGTGACGCCTGGACAGTTGGTTGCGGAAATCCAATCCCTGAGCCTGCTGCCGGTGGACAATATTCCGCCACGTGTCGTCAGACTGTTCACCTCGGCAGTCAAACAACAGGCTCCTGCGTCAGCAGCGCCGGTGACGAACACTGTGCCGATGCCTGTGACATCACCCGTCCCAGCCCCTATCCCCCAGCCGGCAATAACGAACAACTGCCCCAAATGCGGTCAGCCATTGAACGGACAAACCAACTTCTGCCCCAACTGCGGCACATCGCTCAACGCCTAATCAGGAGGTCAAGCATGGCTGCATGCCATTGAGTTGACGCTCCCCACGGCGGGGCGTCTTCCTTCTTTTTTCTTGTTGATTTGACGAACTGTAGCCTGTAGGCTACAGTATTGGTATGTTGAGATTCAAGAGGACGAGCGAATTCCTTGAATGGCTACGCAAACTAAAAGACAGAGACGCAAAAGCCAAAATCGAAGCACACCTTGACTACTGCGAGCTAAAAGGCTCCCTCCTGGGAGATACCAAACCCGTAGGAGACTCCATATACGAGATGCGCTTTCACTTCGGACCCGGATACCGAATCTACTACGCAAGAAGCGGATCAGAAATCTATCTGCTGCTCATCGGCGGAGATAAAAGAAAACAACAGGCAGATATCAAAAAAGCCAAGAAACTATTCAGGGAATACTCCGAATAGGAGGAGAAAAAATGACAAAGAAATACCAAGACTACGACACCAGCGAATTCCTTGAAACCGAAGACGACATCGCCCGCTACCTCAATGCCGTAGCAGAATACAATGATCCTGAAATGTTCCAAACCGCACTCGGAAAAGTAGCAAAAGCACGAGGAATGTCCAGCATTGCCAAAGAGGCGAACGTGTCCAGAGAAAGCCTGTACCGAAGCCTCAGTGCCGAGGGTAATCCCTCGTTCCAAACCATCTCTAAAGTACTGGCTTCAATGGGGCTTCGACTGACTATACAGCCAGCTGAAGCCTGATATGTTCACCAGGTCGGCGGTGGAGCGCATCGACTAACGTTCTCCTGTTCTCATGACCACGATCATGCTGGGGAATGGCGCCGCTTCACCGGCCTGCCCATTCACCTCATACTTCAAACGTCCGGGCAGAAACCGGACTTCCGCACGGTGCAGGATATGGTTCTGGAACCAGCGGGTGTCAGTGCGTGCGGGAACCAATAGGACTACGAGAGTGTCAGGTTTGCTGGCTTCCTGGGAGGCTTTGCGTATCCAATCACCGATGTTGCGGCCGTAAGGAGGATTGCAGAAAACCGTCTCCCCTTCCCATGAGTGTTCTAGGCCACTGTTTTCGACTGTGTAGTGGTGTTCGCATTTTGCGTTCTGGTCATTTGAGGCGGCATCGAGAGTGAAGTGGAATTCCTCGTCCAGCTGGTCGAACAAGGATTGCGGGGTCTCCCAATCGTCCTTGTTCGAGGTCATCGCAGCCGCACCCGCCTTGTAAAAGTTGCTTGCCATTACAATTTGCTCTTTTCGTTAAGGATTAATGGTTTGGTATCCAGTTGGGCGGATTCGAATTTTTCCGCAGCTTCTCTCTGAGAGGGAAACGAGTATCTGGTGCGGGTTTTGCAGTATGGGCAGCCGACCCGCCACCATGTTTTCGTATGAGTGATCGGGCTGACGGCTTTCCGATATTCGCCTTTCATTCCGCAGTTAGGGCATAGTAACGTCGTGTCAAACACGTCAACGAATTTGTCGCCCATACGATCCAATGTCCGTTGCATGGCCAACGTGTCCACTAGTTTCGGGTCGAATCCGAGCTGTTTGACCTGGCTGGCGCTCCACTGAGCTAGGTATCGGAGGATTTGCTGTTCGATACCGTATTGCGAATAGTGGTAACGTTTGCCGGTTTTCAGTTCGATGAAATCGTCTTCGTGGGCGAAGTCTCCGGCGCAGAACCGTTCGACGGCTTCCTTCCTGCTTTCGCTGGGGAAAATGTTACAGGCGATGCACCGTTGGTTCGAACAGGAGCAGAAGTACGGGTGGCACCAGAAGCCTTCCATTTGTCCGTCGCGTTCGCCGCCGTGTATGAACCCGAGGGGAAGGAACGTGTCGCAGTCATGCGGTTCCGCATGACCGGTGGAGCAAAGCGGGCACGGATACTGTTCGCGCATTATCTTCGCTTCGCTTTTCCTCATGCTACGTTCCGCGGCATCCACCGCATCCTGCTCCGCCAGACGTTTGGCGATGGGCTCGTTGATCTGGCGAACGATATCGACGGGCAAACCGGTCTGCTTGGCGACGGATTCCACCGTGGAACGACGCGACTGGAGCAGGTCGGCTGCTCGTTCGGCTCGACTGTGATATCGGGGCATGGTCAGACAGGGTCTTTTGCCAGATGGAAGGCGACTGCGATGATTGCGGCTAACAGGATGCTGAGGCTGATAAGGATTGGATGTTTCAAGATTCTTTCCTTTTGCTAGTTGTTTTCGAGATTGATTTGCGTGCCACTGAAGAATGCGAGACGGTCTGCTTCACGGATTTTCTTCGGATCGGTCACATCACGCATGAACTGTTCCCTGAAGCGCCGGTATTCGGCATCGTATCCGGGACCAGTGTTCTTCTTCTTTTGTGCCGGTTTCTGTTTCGGTGTCGGCCGACCTTTCTTGGAGGAGAGTCGTTCTCGGCGTCGCTTGTCTGCTTCGACCACACGGTTGATCTGTCTGGCACAGGAGACAACCGTTTTCCTGTCACCTACCAGATGAGCGGATACGGCTTTACGCCGCAGTCGTCCGATATTCCGGCAAGCGTCAGCCGACAGTCCCGGCAACAGTTCGAACTCGTTTAGATACAGGATTCCACCCAGCAGAGTGAACGGTTCAATGCTCTCATTGGCTTCCGGCATCAGCATCTTCCTCCTCTTCAAGTCCAGTCAGCACTCCTGCATAGGCGTCTTCGATTTGCTGGCACCACTGTTCCATCGTCGTATCCAAGGAAATGAACATGGTCGGAGTGAACCCGCCGGTCATGTATTCATCAACGACTCGTCCCGCCAGGTCAAGGTCATACAGTTTGATTTCACCGATCAGCCTATTGTCCCGGAAGAAAGCCAAACGTCGTTGCGAATATTCCACCACACTCATGCCGCTGATAGCCCAGCCGTTCAACCCGTTACAGGAACAGGCCAGAGTGTGTTCGTTCTCCTCGACGATCTTCCAATCATCCTTTTCGACGATTGCTTTTAATGGTTCGTAGAATTTGCTCAAATTTTCTCCTTAATGACATTCCGGGCACAGCCACTCGTCTGTGGCGCAGTCCCATCCGTTTTCAATGAGTTCGTCATGGTTTCCCATTGCTGTTTTCCCGCATTTGCTGCAGGTCAGATGCCAGTGTTGCGGACAGTAGTGGTTTTCGTCTCCATCCAATTGCCATCCGTCAGAACTGGCGTCATCGTCTGCGTCGTCTTTGTCTGTGTAATAAGCGCTGCCGTCTTCGGGGTCGTATTGTTCATCGCATTCGTCGCAGTGGATTGCGACGAATTTCTTCTCGGTGAAACTCATAGCGTCCCCTGTTCTTGCGTCATGTCTCGGATGGCGTCCTCGAGCAGGCTTCTCGCGGCCTTGCATCCTTGAATGTATGCGCGGGATGGTTCCGTTCGGGCGTGGGCGTCGCTTGCATGTTCGAGTTTGAGTTCGCTGGAGATTCGTTTCCCTGCTTCGGTTTCCGTTTTGGCCAGCAGTTGGCGATCATGCTCGGTAAGCCAGGCGTCAAACAGTTCGGCTACGTTGGAGAATTGCGGGTTTGCCGACAGTGAATAGAAGTCCTCCGCGCCGTTTATGAAAATTTTCTTGGCTTCGCTGTCCGTCAACGGTTGGTTCACGCTCAATTGTTTTCCTCTCTTTGATGATGCTTGTCTTCGATGACCCGGATGCGTTGAATGCCGTCGAGATGAATGTGCATGGGTGTGCCGGTGATCCAATTCCAATACACGTGATCCAACACGACGGGAATGGTTGAGCCGTCTCTGATTCGTGCCGTGATTGTTCTCTCCCACCAGCATCCGGTGTTGCGTTCCAGAATCTGAACGGGCGCGGTGACTGTAAAGCCTTGCAGTGGCTTCGGGGCTGTGTCATCGACTCGCGTCACTGTTTCATCTTTTTTTTGGTTTGCGGAGACCCTGTCCTTTAGGGCGGGGAGGAAGCAAACCGTCCTCCTTTCACAGATTGATATGATATAATGTGAAACATGGTCAGAAGGCATGCATGCAAGCGGGCGTACAGGTTCCGCTTCTACCCGACACCCGAGCAGGAACAACTGCTCAGGCGCACGGTCGGCTGCTGCCGAAAGGTCTACAATCTCGCGTTGGAAGCCCGTTCCGTCGCATGGACGGCGGAGCACAGGAGCGTCACCTACGTCCAGACCAGCGCCATGCTCACCCAATGGAAGAAAACAGCTGAATACTCGTACATGAACGAAGTGTCCTGCGTGCCACTGCAACAGGCGTTGAGACACTTGCAGACGGCGTTCTCCAACTTCTTCAAGCAGACCGGCGACTATCCGAGATTCAAGGCCAAATCCCACGGCGGAAGCGCCGAATACACTCGAAGCGCGTTCAAATGGGACGCCAAACGCAATGAACTCACGCTCGCCAAGATGCGCGAACCATTGCCGATACGATGGTCCAGAACACTGCCCCGCAAGACGGAGCCGAGCACCGTGACCGTAAGCTTGGACGCCGCCGGACGATGGCACGTCAGCATCCTCGTGGAGGAGACCATCCGCCCTCTCCCCGCCCGAAGGAACGCAATCGGAATCGACTTGGGAGTGGACAGCTACGCCGTCACCAGCGACGGGGAGACCATAGCGAACCCACGCCACTACAAGAAACTCGCCGAACGGTTGGAACGGGAGCAACGGACGCTGTCCCGCAAAACCAAAGGCAGCAACAATCGTCGGAAAGCCGCCCTCAAGGTGGCCCGCACCTACGCCAGAATCACGGACATGCGCCGTGACTTCCTCCACAAGTTGAGCACGAGGATAATCCGCGAGAACCAAACGGTGGTACTCGAAGACCTCAACGTGAAGAACATGGCCAAAAGATGCGCGCCGAAACCCGACCCGGACAATCCGAACCATTGGCTCCCCAACGGCCAGTCCGCGAAAAACGGGCTGAACGGAAGCATCATGGACGCCGGATGGTCGGAGTTCCGTCGAATGCTCGAATACAAGGCCGAATGGTATGGGCGACAGCTCATAACCATCGATAGGTATTATCCGAGCACGCAAATCTGCTCCCACTGCGGGGCGAAGACCGGGCCGAAGGGCATGCCCGGCCTCAAAGTCAGGGCATGGACGTGCCCGGACTGCGGAACAACCCATGACAGGGATTTGAACGCAGCCGAAAACATCCTCGCCGCAGGGCTTGCGGTTAGCGTCTGCAAGGACGGCAGAACCGGAACCAAGGTCTCGCATTAGCGTCCCCTCCTTTCTTGTTTTGTCGTAGCGAACAGAAACCCGAACCGTAAGATTCGGGAATCCCCCGCATTCATGCGGGGAGGATGTCAATGTTTTCTGGTTTCTTGATTCCGGTCACGGCTTGCACGGTGACGTATCCGTCCGTGTCGAAGTAGTCGACCATGGCGTTGTTGTTCTGATACGTGTACTGGTCGCCGACCTGCTGGCAGAGTTTCTTTGCGTTGCGGACTTTTGGAGTTTCGATGACGCAGGCTTGCTCTTCTACGGTCAGCTGTTCGTTGTTCTGGATTTTCTGGTTGATTCGCCGTGCTGTTTCATCCCATTCGTCGGAGGAGGCGCTTCCTCCATGAGCTTCGATGATTCCTCGTCCGGCCCTGTGTTCCGGACCGATGATCCGGTCTTCGGAATCCGCAGCCATATATTCGGCGTGGGTCGGCACGTATGTGGAGGATTCGCCTTCCGGCAGTTGGATGGTGAATCGGGCTCTCCAACTTGCGGAACCTGTACTTGTTCGGACTCCGATCTTCCAATCTTTTGGAAGTTGACCGTTCTTCTGCAATGCTTTGATGTCCGCGCGCATGAGTTTCGCGTTTTCCGCCGGACTGCGACTGGCATCGTATTTGCCGCCGGTGATGGCGGTGGATCCCATGTAGCCTTCCGACTTCACGGAGGGCTTGATGATCGGCTCATCAACGGTCGCCGAGCTTTTCGCTAACAATTTGGAGGCACGCTGAATCATGTCGTTGGAGGGAAATCCCGCATTCTTGTTCTCGTTGGCGAATGTGCCATCGCTGTTTCTGAGCTGTTGTTTCGCTTGCGCTGACTTAATGGACATGATTTCGTTCTTTCTATTCAGATGACGGGATTCGCGGGAACGCTCGTTGGATTGCCTGCTGCGACATACTGCCCATAGTCCGGGTCGTCTTTGCAGAGTGTCCAGTCTCCGCTGCCGTCATCGTGGTAGGTCATGTGTGATTTCACGCCTTGTTCGATGAGACATCCATGGGAGCAGGTGTTGAGACGGTTTTGTTCGGGTAGTTTCATATAGCCGTCGAGGCTGTTGCGGTCTGCTCCGGGACGGAGCACGAAGTCTCCTATTCCGTTTTGGATGTCTTGGATGCTTGTGTTGGCTGCGTGGCTCATTGGTGGGTCTTCCTTCAATTCTCTATGTGGATATATTCAGTATAACAGGCATATATCGTAGAAGAAAATCCCAATGAAAGATATTCACGGTTTAAGGCAGGCGCCTGGTGCCGAGAAAGCCGAACTGACGTCCGCAGATTCTCCAGCCTCTATCCACTTTAGGCATTCTCGAAAGCCTCCTGATCGAACTTGGTATCCACGTGGACGGTCCATCCGCTGCTGATCACCTCATTGCAATAGTGCTTGCGGGATGCGACCACCTGGGATTGCAGGTACCTGTTGTCCCTCAGCTGTTCCGCAGTGGGGTTGCCGAACAGTGGCGTCGGTATTCTTTTCGACCCGGTCTCCGTGACGAAGTACAGGTTGAGCACCGTGTCGTCTTTTACGCGGCGCATAAAGTCGCCGAGTTTTTCGGTCTTGTCTTCAGACAATGGATCTCCTTGCTGTTCCATACTTTATGTAGATATATTCAGTTTAACAGGCATAACAGAATTGTTTCAGAAAAAAAAGAAAAGGTGCGGCTCACCCAAAAAGTCCACAAGGGGAAGCCGCACCATAGGAGAATCCAAAAAAACCTGGATTAACACCGAGGGGACTTGGGCTGAGGAATGAACCTTCGTCCCGATACCTCAACATACCGTGCCGCTTCAGCCGTTAACGGCAGGATGTTGAAAGAATCAGCGAATTCCCGGATTTTCCTATTCCCCAGCGGTTTGACATTGCTCGAGGAACCCGATCGTCTCGCTTTTCTCCCAACTGCTCATGGAAAGTCCATACTTGTCTTTGATGTAGACGCGCTTGGCCATGTAGGAGCACTGGTAGCCGCTGTTGCTCGGCAGCCAGACGGATGGGGTGGATGCGGCCCATCGTCCGACGGACTTCTTGGGGACACCGCTCCCGTACAGGTTGATGCCCTCGCTTTTCGCATTGTTGGCATCCCCCTGGCTGGCAAGCAGCACGTCCGGATCGTTCGCGTATTTCACGCGATCGTTTTTCCTTGAGTTCTTCCACAGGCCGGAGGCCCATGCGTCGTTCAAGGCGACCACATGGTCGATCTGCACTGTGGTGCTGTCTCCGCTGACGGTCTTCCCATTCTTCACGACGCTCTTCCGGAAGTTGATGGTCTGGCCCGTATAGGGGTCATGCAGTGTCCCGGATTGCACCTTGCAATTGGAGTCCATGACCGGATTGGTCAAGTCACGGTTGAGAATGTAGTCGCGGGTGGTTCCGTATCCGCAAAGCTGGTCGCTGTTCTGCCAGTCCCCGAAATCCTCGGCGCGATTGTAGCCCTTCGTATGGGGTGTTTCGGTCGGGAGGTTCCGGGCGGCTGTGATGGCTTCGGACACGCTCATGGGGCTTGCCGCGGAAGCCGGCAGTCCGCTCGCTCCCATATCCGTGTTCGTGGAATCCTTTTCTCCGGTGTTCCCCGAGGAGGCCAGACCGTCTTTGATCTGGCCTTCGATTTTCGACAGGTCCGGTTTTTTCAACCCCAAGCCGATGTTTGTTTTCTGCATGGAGTCTTCGCCCGGAAGTATCTGACTGATGCTGGTTATTGCAGGCAACCCGAATTGTGGGGCGACCGTGGCCCATACTCCGGTTTGGATGATGACGATGATGGTTATGAGCACGATGGCCAAGCCGCCAAGGATGCCGGCGACGGTTATGCCGGTCTTGTTTTTTCTCGATGCCACGACGGTTTCCTCTTCTAGAACAGTCCGCTGATGATGGTCCAGACGACCGCGATGCCGAATAGGATGACGATGATCGCTCCGAACAGGTCGGCGTTGCTGTTGACGAATTCCGCAAATGGGGGAAGTTCCGGTTTCTTGTCATTGGCCATGATGGTCTCCTTAGTTGTTTTGGCTGTCGGATGCCGTACCGTCCGACGATGTGCCGTCTGAGGTGTTGTCCGACGTGCCGTTGCCCGATGATGCCTTGGAACCGTCGGCAGTGGAATCGTCGGACTGGGTGTCCTGCGATGTGGTCCCGGCGGAATCGGTGCCGCCGGTCTCGTCGTCGGAGTTCGCCGAGGTCACGTCGCTTTTGCTCAGTGCGTTCGCATAGGGGCTCAACGTCCTGACGCTGCCATCCGCTCCCCAGTCGATGATCTTCGCGTTACCGGATGTAGGGTTCTTGACCAGTACGGTGATGTTCGTCTTGACGGTCGAGCCGCCGGTGTTGTCCGAAGATGACGTGTCGCTTCCCTTATCGGAACTGTCTTGCATCGCGGCATACGGTTCGAATGTGATGCTGATCGACGCCGCAGCATAGGGAGGCGTGTCGCTGGATTGTTCCTTTGGCACGGATTGCCCGTTCTTGTCGCACTCCACAAGCCAGTTGATGCTCACGTTTTTGAATGTTCCGATGGCTGCTGGCTGGTAGGCGTGCTCGCTGTTCGGGTCCCCGACCAGCACGGTGAACGCGTTGCTGTCTTTCCCGATGTAGGCTTTCGCCCAAGCGTTGACGACGTTCTGGAAGCTGGACGCCTGGTCGATGCGAGAGTATCCGGATGGCGTATAGGATTGGGCTCCGCCAGCGCCGCTTGCTTTCAACGGCAGCACTGTTGGCTCTCCCACGGCGGTGGCCACGTTGTTCTTCCATGAAATGAGCTGGGTTACGTCGCGGGTGGATCCGTCGGACAGGTCGGTCAGGGAGAACTGGTGGCTCCACCAGTCGGTATGTTCCTTTCCTGTTCCGGTGTCCTCGTCACTGGATCCGACTTTTGTTGCCGAATCCCATAACAGGTTCGTGGTCCCGTAACGGAATGGTCCTTTGTTTGTGTCCAACCATTTGTTGACGGACGCCAAGGCTGCCTGTTTTCCTGGTTTGTCTACGCTGATCTCCTTGTATTTCGCGCTCAACATGGAACCCATGTCCTGCAGCGTGCTGATTGCGCGAATGCTGATGACGGGAGCGACGATTCCGGCGATCATGAACACGGTGATGAAAACTTTCCACCAGCGGGTGTTTCGCATGGCGCGTTTGATTGCCGTCAGTTCGACTTCGTTCTTCCGTTTGTCTTCGGTGATGTCCATTGGAGATTCAACGGATGCTTTTCGTGCCACTTCGTCTCCTTGAGAATCTGAACGTGTTATCTAGTGTCAGACTATCCGGAGTCTCAGCGTGAAAGCGGTGGAAGTCGGGAAAAGAAAAAAGAGACTCGGATACTGCCGAATCTCTTTTTGTGTCAGCGGGTCTGCGCGTATTTTCTGGCCAGCTCCATGTCAAGTCCTCCGTTGACGAAGCATTGTTCCACCGCGGCGTTAAGAAGAGCCTGCGTGGTCATGTTCGTCTCGACCGACTTGATTCGCAGCGCGAGATAGTTTTCATCCGTCAGGTTCGTGCCGAGCCTCCGGTCGAACGAATACACGGGCTTCCTCCGGCCGGCCCTCCCGGATGCTTCATTCGTTTTCGTCTCATGATCTTCCGGGATGGCTTCAGAGACTGCTTTCTGCTCGGGAGCCTCGACCGTCATCTTCGGTTCGGGGGGTTCGGATAGGAGAGGCCGACGCCCCATGTCGCGAGTGTCCTGCAGGCCGCGTCCGAAAGCGCTGTTGATATTCTTTACCATGTTTCAACTCCTACTCGATGCCGAACTGTTTGACGAGGTCAATGAGCTCTTGGGTGACGGAAGCGTAATCCCTGTTGTCTATCTGGTTGGTTCCGTACAGATTCTTGATGGCTTCCCTCTCGTGGATGACCGTTTCGAATCGTGTTGCCTCCAGCTCATCCAATTGTTTCACTGCGTCACGCGCGAGTTTGGTTCGCGCTTTCACTCGCGTGAGCAGGATGATGCCGTTTCTGGCGGCCGCATAGGTTTTCCCTGCATGGCTCAAATCGCTGATGGACGGCTGGCAGGGGATGATTGACACGTCGGCCGCCTGGAGTGCCGTCTGCACCGTTCCCGCATCGGATGGAGGCGTGTCGATGATGACCCATCCTTTGTAGCGTTCGCGAATCCTGTCGGGCATTCCGAGGATCACGTCATTGGTTTGGATCACGTCGAAACCCAGCTTGTAGGGTTTGTGCGGAGTCCCGTTGGCTTCGTCTTCTTTGCGACGACGATCGTCCTCAATTCGCACGTATTCGTCCCAGAGCGTCGCACCACCGGTGTTGTCGGCGTCCAGAACCGTGACGTGTTCGCCGCGTCGGGCGAGGCATCCGGCGATAAGCATGGCTGTCGTCGTTTTTCCGACGCCGCCTTTGATGTCGGCGACCGCGACAAGAATCGTGCTTTTCAGCATGCTGTTTTCTCCTCTGTTCACGTTTTCCGCCGCCAAGGTGGAGGCGTGGGACGCGCTTTTTTTATGTGGCCACATTCAGTGTAGCAGAGGCGCATTTTTTTGTGGAACCAGCTCTCCCAATCAACAGGAAAACAACACAATGCGGGAATGATCAGGCAGAAAAAACACTTCCGCATTCATCTGCCAAACCATTCCCGCATTCCCACAGTTCTTTGCGAAAATTTTAGGATGCCGTAAACAACAGCCTCTCCAAAAACGCTTTGAGCAACACGCCCAAATCCGGGAGCTGACTAGCGATCCCCTGCATCCATTCACGGATGGGAATGCCCATCGCCTCCAGGACGCCGCTGATGACCCACACGAAGAACAGGCCCGCGCATATCCTCGCCGCAACGGACAACATTCTCATCGAACGTCCCATGATCTTCATGAAGACGCTGCCGCCGCCGACCGCCAACAGGAGCAGGGTCAGCACGGCTCCCGTTGGCGTGAACATCCAAGCGAACAGGACGGTGAGAAAATCGGCGGCTCCCTGCCCAGCCGTCTGAGTAACAGTGCCGGTGTCCATCAGAATGCATCTCCATCCGTTTCGAACTCATCAGACGTTTTCTGGCGAGGTGGGTTCTTCGGCGCGTTGAGGTTCGCATGGTATTTCGCCGCTGCTTCCTTGACCTCTCCCGTGATACGCGCGCTCTCCAATGCGTCGGCGGCTTCCTGCTCGCTCATGTGGCCCTGTTGCCGGAAGTTGTGCATCATGCTGTTCTCCACCACCCCGAACGCCTTGTCTCCATCGGAGTTGAGACTTCCGTCCTCGGAGTGCATCTCGTTCAATGATTCATCGAGATCGAACGGATTGTCTTCGACCGGAGCAATCGGAGTCATGACCGTCGTGGGCCTGTTGCCCAGGCTTAGGATTTCGTTGCGGCTCTTCTCCGCTCTGGCTCCCAGTGCGCCGATTCCGACCTTGGCTCCATGCCAGAAGTCACGGTTGGTGGCGAGCTTGCCCAATGCGACTGCACCTGCCGGCAGTGTGATCGGGTTGGATGTGAGTGCGGCAGCGGCGATACCGGTCGCCGCGACTTTGGCGCCACGCTTGACCACGTCACGCAACGGTTGGGATTGCATGACACCTAGGGCTGCCTTGCCTGTCGCGCCCAACAGCATAGCTCCTCCGCCCAGGCCGCGTGCGGTCTGATTAAGCAGGCTTGCACCTTTTGCCATGGTACGGGCGCGGCCGAGCGATGCGCCGGGATGGCGGGCCATATAGTTCTTGACGCGATCATCGTAGGACATGCCGCCCGTCATGAACGCCTGAGCTCTGTCGGCTTGGTTGGCGAAACGTGCGGCGACTCCTGCGAGGGACCCGCGTACGGTGCCTTCGTTCATGCGCCCCCATCTATAACTGAGGGAGTCTGCTCCGCGGGCTGCGATCGCATCGTATTCTTTCGCGTTGCGTCCGTACAGGTTGCGGTCGCCGCCGTCGAGGTCAAGATTCTTCCTCTCCGAATCGAGCATGGAGTCGAGTTTGCTTTCGCCGGCGGTGGGACCGAACATCCTGTGGCGCGGTCCGGCGTTGCGACTGGACATGCCGCCGTGGTTTCGGCTTGTGAGGAGCCGTCCCATGAGGAGACCGCTGCTTATTCCTCCGCCGATTCTCCTGAGGCCGGCCAGCACTCCGCCTGCCATGGCTCCACCGGTGGCGATTCCCATCATCGCTTTGAAACTGAACGGGTTGCCGACTTTGAGCACGCTGGTACAAAACAGGCTGATGGCCGCGATTGCAAGCACCGGACTGAAACCGCTGATCACGTTGTACATGAAGCTGCTGCTCATTTCGGAACAGAACTTCAACATAAGCTGGCAGATGAATGTGGCGATGGCTCCCAAAGCCGAATACAATCCGCCGGTCATGCTCAGGTTGCACGTGTATTTCACCCAGTTCTTCAACACGTTCTTCGGAGCTTCGCCTATGGGGAAAGCTCTCACGAGGAACGCTACGACGAGGAACAGCACCATCAGGACGAGCATGAGCTTGGTCATGATGAGGATGACGCTGAGCAATCCCCAGACGATCATGTTGCAGATGCCACCAAGCACGGAACCGAATGCACCCAGATTGTCAGGCGCTGAATTGCCGTACAGGTTGTCCAGGGTGATTCGCATCGCTCCTTCTCCGGTCGAAGAATCCTGCGTGTTACCAAGGTTGGCTTCACGCCAGGTTCCGCCGACGTTGGGGATATCGAAACGCCAGCCCAGGTTCGCGGCATCGGCGATGTCCGTGTTCTGGACGTTGCCGCTCGAATCACGGAAGTCATTGTCGTTGTGGAAGGCCTGATACTGGTCGCCTTTGAATTGCTTTGTGCCCAAAGCCACATTGCACAATTGGAGTATGTTCTGGTCTACCTTGACATCGTCCCCGTAGAAGTGGGCCCCGTTCCCGCCTGAGATGTCGCTGAATCCATCCTTCTTCAATCTGACGGTGAGCTTCCCGTTTTTGATGGCTCCTGTATCCTTGTCCCCCATGTTTTTGACGAGGATGTTCCAGCCGTCACGGCCGTACACCTTCCCACTGCCGTCGATACCGCAGGTCTCCCAAAAGATCCCCGCTCTGGTCAGTCGAACATATTTATCCCGGTCGTTCTGCTCCTTTTCCTTGTCATTGACGGAACTGTCCTGAGGGTCGATCCAACCGTGTTCGCTGAACAACCATTCCGCTGTGCTGGAATCGATACTCAAACCGGTTGCCGCATTCGTCAATGTCATTTGCACCGCAGGATCGGTGTTCGTGTTCATGTCAAGCACATGGCAGTACGCTTGCTGTGCGTTGTCGGCCACACCTGACGGCGTGTTCGGCCCCGCTGACGGATTACCCCATTGCATCGTCACCCACGATCGGAGAGCCGTTTCCTCCCACATGCGGTTCACGGCCTTGGTGATAGAGGATGTGTCTCCCCCGTTGCCGCTGGTCGCGGTGTCGTACTGCTGGTGCATGGCATACAGGTAATCCTGGCAGTTCGTATTACGGTTGAGTGCTTTGTTGCTGAACGCCATCATGTTCGATTCGCCGTCGTTCAACCCGTCCAGATCAAGTCCGACGGTGAGCTTGTTGACTGCGCCGTTGATGGTGTTGACGACCCACCAGGGACTGCCGGTCGCCGGTTCGGTCGCATTCTCCGCGGTTTTCGAGGCTCCTGTCCCCAACACGATGAGAGCCGCAAGACACAATACCGTGGCAAGCAGTCGTTTGCTCGCCTCTTTCGTGGTCCCGATGTCGAATCCCGCCGCGAGAAGCCATACGACGATGGCGGTCACCATCAACGCCGCGGGAATGCCGCCGGCCATGACACTGTCGATAAGGTTCGCCGTGGCGTGGTCGACCGACGCTCCGGCGGTCTTCAATGGGGTGAAGCTTGCCGCGAACTGGCTTAGCGACAAGGCGCACGACCAGCAGAGCTGCGTGATCTGCATCAGCATGTTCGGCAGGATGTCCCTCGTCGTATGGCTGATCATGGCGGGCACGTTGGCGATGAAACCAAGGATGCCGCTCGATGGTTCGATGCGGCTGGTTATGCTGCCGACATTGCTTCCCCATCGGCCGGACGGAAGACATGTCGTGTAATCGACTTGGGTGCTTGTGGTCGTAGCGCATGCCGGCGCACTCGCACCGCCATCGTTCTCGACCATGGCGAATGCTTGGGAGGGCAGTACGGCCACTGTCATCAGAACGACGAGCAGAACAATGAACAGCATGTTCCGTCGCGCTTTCATCCTGACCGGGAGGCTGGGCTGCATCTGGGTTGAAGCGCTCACAGTATCCACATCTCCTTCAGACTGCTTAGATGCTCTGGCTGATTCGAATTGGGGTAGAAAACCTCTCCGGCGATGTTCCGGCTCTGCAATCTCCTGAGGAGTCTTTTCCATCGGACCTGCTGGGTCCGGTCTTTGACTTGGCCGACCATGAGGAATGGTGCGGCGACCAAGCCGATGAGAATGAACACCACGCCGAATGTGATGCCGATGATCGGGGCGAGCATAAGACAGATCAACAGTCCTATAACACCGCCGATGATTGTCGAGAACACGGTCTTGGATCGGGCTTCCGTGCTTTTCGTGATCATGAACGTGTTCTTACGTTCGATTGATGCGGTGGATGAGACCTCGGTGATGTCATCCATGGTTTCCCTTGGATGCAATTGTCTTTGCTCGCCCATGAATATGTTCCCCGATCAGATTCCGAGGTAGTCTTTGCCCTGACTGCCCACGGCGTTGACGATCCAGTCAAGAGCTGTCAGCAATGCCGGGATGGTTATGGTCGGGCCAGCGAAGATGAAGATGACGGCGAGAACGACGATGACTCGTGTGACGCTTGGACAGAACATGGAGACCAGCTGGTTGCTTCGCCCCATCGCCTTGCTGATTCCTCCCAGGATAAGCCCCAAGGCCAAGATCACTGCGGCAGCGGCGCCCACCTTGGTGATGAGCTGTCCGGCGGTCGAGTTGAGGATGCCGTCGAACATGGCGTGATAGCTTCCGACAAGATTGCTGGAAGCGGCGATTTCTATGGTGTTGCCCATTATTGGATTCCCTTCGAATTTGGTTTGAAGGAACCCTCCTGCGTTTCCCGAGTGTATCAACGGAATCGGTTGATAACGATAGGTTTTCGGTTTTTAACAAAGTTTCTTGCATTCTCAGACAACACGGAGGACGCAGATTAAGAAAAACCCATCCGGCGTCAATGGAAGCCGGATGGGTTGGCATGTTTTTTGCGGTCCTACTTGTCGCCGGGGCGATAACCGTCGTCGAAGTCTTTCACGCTCACGATGAACGCCGGCTGGATCTGTTCCATGTTTCTGGTTCTTACAGCGGCATGGTATTTGGGGAGGTTCGTCACCGCTCCTCCAGTCCACCCATCCAATCCCTCATTGTCGGTCAGACGTGCCGCGGTCAGCGTGGCTATGCGCGGAATCGACGTGTTGTAGCTGATGAACGTCGTGTACCCCAGGAACGAATCCAACAACGTGTCGGACAACTGGGTTGGGTATTGGGTGGCAAACACGAGAATCAATCCGAACGAACGCCCCTGCTCCCTCAGATTCTTCAACACGTCGTCCGACCCGTTCGCCAGCAGGCTCAGCTCGTCGCAGACGAGCATCGTGTGTTTGCCAAGCGTTAACCAGTCCTTGCAGTGTGCGAACACCGTGTTCCAGAACCGGTACATGAGCCACGAGCCCAGAATCTTGTCCATGAGTTCGGGAAGCGAGTGGCCATTGTGCGGGGCGAGCACGATGTGATAGTCGCCCGGGTGATCCAATATCCACTTCCATGTGACGGTGCTGCGTCGCGGTGTGAACATGTGTTCGATGGCGAGGAACTGGTTGACCTTGTTCACCGAGGCGTTGGTACGCTGCAGTATTTCACGATCGCTTCGCGCCGCCTGCCCCTTCTGATCCGGTCGTCCGTACAGTTGTTCTGCGGCACGCGCGGCCAACGTCATGTCTATTCCGAGAGGATCGTCCTTCAACTCCAATGCGAGAGCCCTGCATACCTGTCCAAGCGCTCTGGCTGATCCGGTTTGACCATCCGACCCACACAATGCGACCACGGCCCAGCCGATAGGTGACTGCTGTTGCCTGAGTTGACCGGCCCCGGGATACTGTTGCTCGAGTTGTCTGCATCTTCTTAGGATGTCCCCCGGCTTGTGTTGGTCGTATCGGCTTGCGGCCACGCCGATGGTCATGGATTGGGTGATGATGTTTTGGGAGTCGTTCTGAATGTCGCCGGCATTGAATGCGTATCTCATGGTTTTGGCGACGCTTTCCGCCGTCTCCTGGGCGTTCCTTCCCTCCTGCATTCCGAGCAAATCGAGACCGATGCTGGAAGGGTCGGTGAGGTATATGACACGTGGATGGGAGTCAATCCCCTGCGTTTGCCGATACCGGTCCAGCACTTCCACTCCGGTGTCGTCCTTCATCCAGAAGTGGATGAGTCGTGAATCCGTTCCCCACACGTCACGGCCGGTATCATTGCGATGGCTGATGGCCCATTGGCTGATGCCGTGGGTCAGAACGGTTTTTCCTGATCCGGCTTCACCGCTGATTGCGATTCCGCCATAGAGCTGTGTCGGATCCAAGTATCCGGGACGTCCGGAATCGTCCAATCCGATCAGGACGCCTCCATGGGACAATGGTTCGGGCACCGGGTGAAGATCCTGTTTCACCGCCGTGGATTTCTGCACCGGCATGAACAGTGTGGTCGTGGTCATTGGGCTGAAGACCAAAGTGGTGCGTTGCGGGCCATATCCCGTCGCATACACTCGTTTGTCTTTCATGCCGAGTTTTGTTTCGGTGTCACTGAGATTCGCCTTGCGTTTGCGGCGAAGCCACCAGTATCGGCGTGGGCGTTGGAGAATATCATCCCATAGAGTGTTCCTCCACCATCTGATTCCAGCTGCAACAGTGAAGGCAAGAGGAACGATCCACAACCATGACGGTATCGGCAACAGCATCAAAGAGCAGTACGCCAACAGTCCAAGACATGCGAATTTGTAGTGCGGCGGTACTCGGAAGTACATTCGAGTGCTGTTGTCGTCGTTCAGCATGGCTTTCGCGTTTGCGGAGAGTAGTCCACTCAAAACCCAAGGCACCAGCAGCATCGCCGCTACCGTTCCCGCCAGCCAGAAGAATGTGGCAAGACGAATCGGAGTGATGACGGACAATACCATCGTCAACAGGGTGACAGCCAAGGTCACGATGAGTCCGCCCAACTTTGGGTAGCTGGGATGACTGCTCATGTTGGAGAGCAGCGGGAACATGGCCTGTCCAGCCCGTTGTGCGAGTTCTGCGTTCCGGCGGCTGTCGGCGCATGCTGCGGTGACTCGCGCGCAGAGCGTGTGTGCTGCGACAAATTCGTTGCCGTCCTCGACGGTGGAATGCTCGTCGGCAACCCAATCTCGAATTCGGGCCTGTTCGAAATATCCTTGCCTGCGGAGCGTTACGCTGACATAACTGTCTGCCGGCATCAATGCTTCGACGCTTTTCCGAATGCCGGCGGAATCGGTGCGCATCTTCTCCATCGTCGCCTTTGAATTCAAGCGGGCCCGCCATGGCACAAGAGAGTGAGCTGATCTGCTGATTCCTTCCGGCAGTTCGGGTTCGCCGTTCCCTGGCAGTGGGCTGATGGAAAAGCCGGCGAGATCACCCGCCTTGCGTATGCCTTCGCCATCGCCATGCACATATTCACGGACCGGCTCGTTTCCCACTCTGACGAGCAGCAGCGTGCAGTCCTCCAGATTTCCTGGGACATCATCCGCGATGGATCTCAACTGGTCGCCATCGAGTTGGCTGATGCTGCGAGTCACCTCGTACCATGCTTTTTCTTTTTCTCTCATTCCGATGCCCTCCTGTCAATTCGATTGTTCTGCGGTTGCCGGTTCGGTGGAGTAGAGCATGGCCAAGGGGAATCCTTCCGGCAAGTCGAACTTGGTCAGCTTCTCTCTTTCCAACAGTTGATATAGCCATGTGGTCATGCGGACCGTCGCATCCTTGTCTGCCAACGCCCATCCCAAATCCGCATACCCGTCCTTGACGGTGCTCTGGTCGCCGATGGTTTCCCTCATCCGTCGTATGGTCTTCACCGCAATGTATTTGGAAACGTCGAACATGATCGCATCCAATTGCCAGAGTCGTATTTTTTTCAAAGCCGGATTGCGTTGCAGGTTGACCATGAGGAACGGGACCACCAGCGAACGGCGTCCTGTTTCGCAAAGCGTCCGTATCTTCTGCAATGCACGGTAGCGTTCGGTCTTGGCTTCCTCCAAACGCTGCTGGTTGGTTGCGAAATTTTCAGGAAGAGAGTTCAACGCTTTCACCTCCGATATACCCGTAGAATCCTCCCCGGTATGCTTCCGGCTTCCGCCATCCACTGACATCCCAACCCCATTGGTGTCTGATTGTTTCATCCATGACCGTCCATCCCCAGTCACGGATTGTCGTCACAGGTTTTGTTGATGGGGTGCATCGGCTCCAGTCCGGTGAGAACATGCTGCGTTCGACGTTCAGCATGTCCCGGTATGTTCCGATCCCGCCGGTCGGGTTGCCTTGCTCGTCGAACCAGTCGTCCCATAACGCGAATCCCATACGCGACGCCACGGATGGGTCGCCGACCAACATCTCGTCGGCATGGCTTGCCGTTTCGATGATGCTGCCCAATGCCGGGTACTGCCATTGGCTGGTGTCGCGTATGAGCAGCCAGATACAGATGAGTCCACGTCGTTGCATCGGCGAGTAGGCGAGCAGCTTCGACCAATTGGAGATTTTCTGGCTCATGTTATTTGGGTGGACCTGCACTTCGATTCCCGCAAGCACGTTGTTCGATGCGAGTGCGGTGATGTCCGTCGAACAGCTGTGAGGCAGTCCGGCTTCGCTGACCGCCTGCGGGTCGATGAGCCGGAACGCTCCCCAACCGTCGCCGCCGACGAGTTTGATGTCCGGATTGACACCGAGATGCAGTCCGACGTGCGCCGCATACGTATTGTGGCGCACGTGGCGTCTCATTCCGATCAACTGCTTGTCCGAAAGCATTCTACGAAGCCAAGTTGCTGAATTAAACAGGCCGAGCGTGTTTCGGATGAGTTTCTTGTCGGAGCTCAACGACAACCAGGTTTGCGGGATTATCTGCCCGGAAAATCTTTCGTAAGGACTGAAGCCGATGTCGATGACTCCCAGCCGACACAACGCGCCGTACAGGTTCGGTTCGTCGCGATGGAATTCGGGAGCTCCTTTCACGGAGAGTCCCGCCCGAAGCTGGTCGACGGTGCATGTCCTCCATGAAAGCAATGCGCCGATGATGCTCGTAACCAATTCACTGTTTGCCTTGACCATGCTTTCCGCGAACAATCGGTTCGGGACGATCCACTGATGACGTTGCGCCAACACTCCGGGGTGTTCGTTGTTCGCCACGTCGCTTCCGCGAATCCAATCGGCGTCGCTACCCATCGGCCATAGAGCACGGTCATCGGGATTCGGTGTGAGTGAGAGATCAACCACGATGGAACCACCCTTTTTTCTTTTTCACTTCGAACTTGGCCGGTTCGAATCCCTTATCGGGCAGAACCCATTCAAGGGTCTGCTCTCTCGCCAAGTCCAGATTCGAGTCAGCCCAATTCGATTTACCGGATGCGATCAGATTGCCGGCCTCGACCGTCTGGTACTCGACTCCGAGAAAAATCCCGTATCTTGAATAATCAAGTGGCCGGTAGTCTGTCATTCCGACCGGGACCGTGTCTTTTATTCCGATACATTCTCGGGGCAGACCGTAACGGGGAAACGCGCTGAGCAGATTCAACGCATCTCCTTGCGTTTGCACGCCGGCCTTGACGATGACCAGGCAAAGGTCGCCGGCAAGAACGTAGGGGACGACCATTCCTCCGGCGGCTGTGGTGCTGTCCTGCAGATCGTCTGCGCTGATACGGTCGAGATCCAGGACGACGAAGTCCCAGAGCTTGCGTGCTTCCTCGATGTATGCGCGGTAGTGGTCCCACGACACCATCGCACCGGCCGGTGGAGCGAACGAAACATCGTAACCGATGTTGAACATTCGTCCCGAATTGGCGCCGTATTGTGCCGCCATGCCGGGACGCCAGTCGGCTATGGTGCGCGCCGGCATACGCTGCCCAGGGTCGAAGAAGGAACGTTGCGATGACTGTCTCATGTTGCCGTCGATAAGGAGGGGGCGTAGTCCTTTTTCTCTTGCCCGCTCGCATAATCTGCGTGAGGAAACCGTCTTTCCCACGCCTCCAGTGTTCGATGTGACAATGATCATGGGTGCCGTCTGGCGGGTCCTGTTCAGGATGATATCGCCTACCAGACGCTTGTCGATTGTCTGTATCCGCCAGAACTCGTGGACGAAATCCGTGATGCTTCGGTCCATGAAATATTCGGGGAGGGCCTGCGCTCCGATGGGTATCTGTCCGCGGTCGATCCAGTAGATTGTCCAGCCTGCATCGGCGACCGGCATCCAGTTTCCCGGGAGGTTCGTGAACACGATTCCCTGACGGCCTGGACGCACCGGGTGCCTTGTCAGGAAGTCTGCCTGGGCTGCGAAATCCTCTCCTGCGGGCACCCTCCAACGCTGTTCGGGGACCTTGGATCGCAGCACGTCGAGGATGCCTCCATGTCCGATTATCAGACTTGCCATCTTTTCTCCAAGTTCCTTTGAACTGTTTTTTGCTTGTTCCGGGGGTTTGCTCCGGAAAGAGACCATTTTTGACGAAACAACACCGATTTAGTTTTATTGACTGTTTTTTGTTTTGTTGCTTGTTCGTCAATCGTCCTGTCTGTTCATTTCTTGATATTACGTCATATCTTGTTATGTGCCGAATATTTGTTGAAATTAACCATTCAGGATGATGACTTTGCTGATGTATGGGTTGTTGCGGTTCGTTGCTTTGTTGCGTTTTCGTTCCGTAGGTTCGTTGCTTTGTTGGCAATGTTGCGGTTCGTTGCTCTGGTTTTACCCTGCTGTGATGTGGTAATGGTGTCTTGGTGTTTGTGTGATGTGTTGCGGGTTGGCTTCTTTCTCTTGTTCTTGGATTGTCTTTTTCTTATTTCTTCTTCTCTTCTTTTTTTCTGACTTTTCTTGGTTGCCTGTCTGCTCTTTTGTTTTTTGTCCGTGATTTTTCTGGTCCGCTAGTTTGCATGAGAAACGGCGGCCGCGCGGCGCCGCGCCGAAGTCAAAACGGTTAATTTCAATATTTTTTCGGTTATTCGTTGTTTGCTCGGATACAGTCGTTGAAGACGGTTCACTCGAACGGTCCTGCCTTGACGAAGGGAGTTAACGATGGCAGATTTTCCATGGAACAACAATTTCGGCACCCCGACCCCAGCCCCAGCGCCGGTCGACGATTCCGAGCCGGTGAACGAAGCCGGGCAAGCGGACGATTCTGAGAACTGGTCGGCATCGGACGAGGATTCTCAGCCTGACGTCCAGCCGGAAGAGACGGATTCCGTCGATGAGACAACGCCCGACCGTGAGGAAGAAACCTCCGTCAAGGGTGCCAAGACCACGCGGCGCAAGACCGCGAAGAAAAACTCGTCCTTCCCTCATTTGGAAGCCGCCTCGTACGCGAAGATCAAGGACATGCTCGACGTTCTTTCCGATGACCGTACCGCGAACATCGCCAAGATTCTGTGCGAGACCAGCAAGACCGACGCTCCGGTTCTGCTTGAGGTGTTGACGGAAACCAAGATGCGGAAGCGGGTCGCCGAATTCTCCAAGTTCGTCAAGGAACTGGCTGGCGCTCAACCGTCCGACCTGAAGATGAGGCTTGCTTTCGCGTTCATGGAAGACAAGACTCTGTCCAAGACTCTGTTCGCTGTTTTGAATGCCGCCGAACCGGATCGTGGTTTCGGCCGCGCGTCCGGTGAGCCGATGAAGGATGTCAATGCGGTGGCTGAACACTGGGGTGACGGCGTCGATCTCAGTGTGGTTGAGAAGCTGAAAATCTGACGGCCGGCATCTCGGGATGCTTGAACGGTTGGATACGAACATGGATCCGTATCCAACCGTTTTTTATTATTCCGCGATGAGCTGCACACGGTTCTCCGCCTTTGGCGGCATCCCGTATGGTCTGATCACGAGGCCCGCCCTCGTCAACGAGAATACCCAGATTTTCTGAATCTGGTTGAGCTTTGTGAGGCTGACGGTGAGGTGCTTGGTGGACACCGTCTCCGTGCTCGTACCGGGGACGATCTTGTATAGATTATTTCGACTGATATACAGTTCCTTCTGCTCCGGACAGTAGAGCGTCGCGAACACCAGCAGATCCAAGGACAGGCTTCCGCCACTGGTTCCGACGACGGCGGAAAGAGGAATCTCCTTCGGTTCGCGCGACATCAATCGGACGTATTCCCAAGTGAAGGTAATGGTTTTTTCGTTCCAGCTTTCGCCTTGGACGATGTTCGTCTCTTCGATCGGTTTTATTTCTTTGCCGTCCCTTGAAGTGAACGTGATGTCCTGATAGCCGATGATGCTGGTGACCGTATTCTGTCGGCCGCAGCCTCCCGTCAGCATGCCCATTCTGCGGGCCACTTGCCGTACGTCCTTGCCGATGGTCAGCGTCCTGGTCTTGCCGTTGTAATCCGCGTTTTGTGTGTTCACGAACGTCGTGAACAGGATGCTTAGGAGTCGAGGCGTCCTGCCGAATGCGAGCGGATGTTCGTTGCCGCGCACGTATGGGATGAGCGGGTATGCCTCTTCCGCGACGTAAAGAATTCCGAATCCTGTGGCTATGCCGTTGTCCATCCCGACGCTTCTCAGCCTGTGTATTTTGTTGAGCATCCCGACTCTTCCCCTGTTTTTGCTTTTTCGGTTGATACCAACAATTTTACGGTTTTTCATACGCGACATGCCAACATACCCAGTAAGGCAGATGCTTGTTTTACACCGTCGAACCGAAGACCTACTGGCCTTTCTTCCTGGGACTGAGGTTCAGACACTGCAGCCGGTAATGAATTCTGCAGGACACCAGTTTCGGGTCGAGTTTCCCATACGCATTCCGGGCCATGTCGATATACAGTCGACACCCCGGATCCGACAAAGCGAAATCACCGACACTCCAACCCAATGGTTCCTCCTCGTGAGACTTATGCCTCGCCATCAGAAAAAACAACCTCCGATTCACACCGATTCGCATCCGGATTCGACGGCCGACGCGCCGTCCAAGTTGGTCAAAAAAAGGCGGGCATGCTGGAGGCGTTGGGGTCGTCACCCGGCATGCCCGCCGGTCGTGGTTCTTATTTGTTCCACTGCGGGTCGTTCGGGAATGAGATGGGCGAGCCGCCCCACATCTGCCTGTCTGAATTGATCATCGCTTCGGTGTATCCGCCGTCCATGAGACTCTGGGTCCTGAGGTCGAGGTCGGGCCTATAGTGCTTGGTGGCTGGCGGTATCATGCCCATCATGTCCCCGCTGTTGAATCGGAGGACTTCCTTGTCGGCTTCCTCGCCGGCGATCAGCACGTCGATGTTGTTGAGCAATGTCATCGCGCTTTTCGTGTACGGGATGTCCCCTCTTCCGATGCTTCCCGTGAAGGTGATTTTGCATTCCCGGAGAAATTTGATGTGTTCATCGATGTGTTCCAAGAGGTTTGGTGGTGTCGCTTCGACGAGGTGCGATCCGATGTTCGGTTCTGCCGTGAAGGTCATGTTGGCTCCTGTTTTTTTGATATCAACCGATTACGTTTTGTCGTTTTGGGGGAACCGCAATCGCCGTCTTCGGCATCGCTTGTGGTGGCCCTGAGGTAATTGCGTTGGGGGTTCCGCTGTTTTCTCGGTGTGTATCTTTTGTTTTTTATGTGGACGCGTTCAGCATATCGCGACACTCCGAAGATTCACCCCCTCCCCTTAATTCTCTTTTACTTGTTATACTGAATACGTCCACATAAATCGAAAGAAAACAACGACAACCAATGGAAGAACACGACAAACGCTTCTGGCGAAACATGACATTCGCCCAGCTCAGAAACCGACGGGTACGAGTCTCCGCATACGGCGGCGACATGATCCTCGAATTCCGACTCACTCCCGGAATCGGACACACGCTCGGAGCCCGGCAATACACTGTCAACGGCTTCGACATCGGCGAACTGTTCCACGAAGGCCATGACGGATTCATGGAACTCACCCGGCAGAAAGCACCCGTCAGCATCAAGCTGCTACCCGACGAACCCGAATACAAAATCATCGAAGACATCACCGGCGTGCAACCCGGAGACGTCTTCGTGCAAACGAACGGGAACAAATATCCAGTACAGGAAATCACCGATGACGGCCATTGTCTAGTCCTGATTGACTCCAACACCTATCGGATTGATGACGACGCATTCGACCATGCTTTGCGACCGGCACCCGCACGAATTCCGGATCGCCCCGGACTGTGGGAGGACAAGTCAGACGGCCTGTACACCGTGTGGAAAAACGGTCAGGAGCTTTGGATCATGCAGATACGCGAGTCCGATGGGCGTTGGATGAACGGCCCTGCGCTGCTAATCGGCAAGACGGGAGAAAACGTCAACGATTCAACGACAAAGGATCTGTCCTCGAAAGCTCCATTCCGATTCCATGATGAAGAACTGTGAGGGGAGAGAATGCAATCCGTCACCAACATTTTCGACCAACTGCGTCTCTCTCCGCCTATTCCTGGACCACTGCACAAGAGAACGGTTGACGCTGCGGATCTTGGCACCACCGCCGAGGTTCTTGCCGCGGCGAAAGCCCTATACCGGCTCGTCGAAGGTCGTAGCGGCCGTCAGATTCTCGACTTCGGGCAACTCCCGAAACGAGATCAGAACCGGTACATCAACGAAGCGTTCAAAGCCTTCAACGATGCGCGAAAGGAAATGAAATGCGGTTCCGAACGAAAATCCTGAACCACTTCTGCCGAGGATGCGGAACCCTCCTGTCGGCAGATGAGAGACAGACCGGACTCTGCTCTTCCTGCTGGTTCGAAAAGGAGAAGAAGCAGTCCCTTGATGACAAGGACTGGCAGGAGGAACTGCTTCGAGAACTCGACGGATATCAGCCGATGGCGGGCCGATAAGAGACCGTAATTCAGAACGACAAGGAAACCGATGAGTATTTTTTTCATACAAGAAAAATCAGTTGACGGTTGGAAGCCCGCCTGGCATCGGAGTCTCATGCCTTCTTTCGAGAGCAAAAGACAAGCCATGCGCACCGTCCGAAGATATGTCACGCAACACGACCGAACGAGGCCAAGCATGTTCCGGATTCTCAAGATGAAGGTCTGATATGACGGTGCTGCGCATCGACAATGACGACGGATCATGCCGGCTGGAGATACCCGGGGCCAATCGCCGCTGGTCCCTGATCCTGTTGAGGGTTCCCAGCTTTAACGGGTTCAGCGCATACGTGACACCACAGGGCGGAAAGCTCGACGCGAACACTCCGAAAACATCCGTGTCAGACATCAGCGACCTGATTTCCGTACGCGACTTCATCGATGAAACCATCGCACAACACAATCAAGGACCAATCAGTGGCAGAAGAACAAACCCACTTTGAAATCATCGAATGCGAGAGCCACATGCCCGTGGCGATCCGTCAATTCGACTCGGAGGAAGAGGCCATGGAATACCTGAACATGCGTCTCAAATCAGAACAGCCAACCCATCCATCCGAACGCCATGAGGCACAGGAATCCGAGGGGACGACGGCGCAGGGGCTGCATGAATTCTCAGAACAGCTCCGCATCCAATCCATTCTGCGCATGCTGGAAATGAACGCGAGAGGAGAATTCAACGCCTTCGAACGCATAGAACTGTATGCCGCGCTCAACAATCAAAGAACAAGAAAAGCTCTTGGAATCACCGTCGAATCCTCTCCTTGCAAACAGAACCGCCAAAGGATTAACACGCAATGACATCAGGGAAAAAGCTCGATCGGGAAACCGTCGATTACCTTCGTACGCTGCCTGAAATCGTGCGCAGAGTGCAAGGCGGACGAATCTACTACACGAACTCCTTCAGGACGCAAGCGACGGCACGCTATGCCATGGGAGACCGGCCCGTCGACATCTTCCGCGACAACGGGATAGGGCCCGAAGTGATCGGGTACAAGCGCATCGAACGCTGTATCGCCCGGTGGAAAGAAAACCCGGACGAATTATCCACAGTAGATAGTCGAACGTCACGTCTGAAGCGCATCGAGGAAGAAATCAAATACCTCGAGCAGCAGGCGAAGAAAATCCGACTGGCCGAGGACAAGGAGGCGAGCAAGCAATGAACGATCCGTTTAACCAGGAACTACCACACAAGGATGAAGCGGAACGCACCGTATTGGGTGCGATGCTCCAATCCCGTGCCGCCATTGACGAGGCGCGTCAGAAAATCACGGAAAACGACTTCTACCAGCCGAACAACAAAACGATTTATCGTCTGATCTGCGACCTGTCCGATCAACATGGCGACGTTGACACCACACTGCTTTGCATGACATTGGCCGAGCGGAAAATGCTTGATCATGTTGGAGGCCTGAACTACGTCGGCAAGCTCATCGATTATGCTCCGACCACGTCGAATGTCGGCATCTACGCGGACATGGTCAAAGACGCGGCGAAACGACGCGACATCATCGCCATCGGCACCCGCATAGCGCAAATGGGTCATGCGAACGATGCCGACACCGACAGTATCATCGGCAACGCCTTGGATGAGGCGTTCCATATCGGCGAGGACGATTCCAGTACCGATTACAAGGACATCTATACGGTTTCCACCGATATGCTTGACCATCTCGACAAGATTCAGAAGGGGGAAATCACCGAAGGAGTCCACACCGGATTCAGGGACATCGATGACGTGACCCACGGTCTGCAACCAGGGCAGATGATCGTCGTCGCCGGACGCCCGGCCATGGGAAAGTCCACGTTGGGAATGGACTTCGCACGGAATGCGGCCATTCACGACAACCAATGCACAGTCGTCTTCAGCCTGGAAATGAGCCGTGAGGAAATCGCGCAACGCCTGTTCTCCGCCGAGACGAACATTCCGTTGAATGTTTTCCGCGACCCGTCTCAGATGACCGACGAACGATGGCGAACCGTCAACGGTTTTTGGCAGAAGCTCAAGGACAAGCCATTGTATATCGATGATTCCGCGAATCTTAAGGTCCCTGATATTCGAGCGAAATGCCGCAGGTTGAAGGAGACAAAAGACCTGAAACTCGTGGTCGTCGACTATCTGCAGCTCATGTCCAGTGGGCGCATGACCGAGAACCGTCAGCAGGAGGTAAGCGACTTCAGCCGCCAGTTCAAACTGTTGGCCAAGGAACTGCAGGTGCCGGTCGTGATCCTCAGCCAGCTGAACCGCAACGTGGAAATGCGCGCCGACAAAGTACCTCAAATGAGTGACCTACGCGAATCCGGCTCCATCGAACAGGACGCCGACGTGGTGTTCCTCGTACACCGTCCCGACGCCTATGACAAGGAAGATAGGCCCGGTGAGGCCGACATCATCATGGCCAAGCATCGCAACGGCCCGACCGAGACTTTCCACCTTGCTTTCCTTGGAAGCAACAGCAAGTTCAAGGACATGCCGCAGGACTATACGACCGGAATCTGACCCACAGAAGAAAAAAGGAAAACCCAATCATGGACGCGAAAATCACCGCCAAAGTGGAAACCATCACCCCGGAAATAGCGAAAACCATGCTCGGCGAAAACGTCAACAACCGGCGTATCAGCCGAGACAACGTCAACTTGTTCGCCCGCGAAATTCGCAACGGCGAATGGCGGTTCAACGGTGAGGCCATCAAATTCGGCAAAGACGGGCGACTGCTGGACGGCCAGCATCGTCTGCTCGCCGTCATCGCCGCCGACAAGCCGTTGACCACGCTCGTCATCCGAGGGTTGGAAGACGAAACCCAGCAGACCATGGACAGCGGAAAAACCCGCACCTTGGGCGACGTGCTCACCTTGCGCGGAGAAAAGAACTCCACGCAGCTCGCCTCACTGGCCCGCGCCGTGTATCTGGCCGACCAGCTGGGCATGGAGGCCGCCGCTCAGAACGATTTGAAACCCACGCGCGGTGAGATTATCTCGTTCATCGACCAGACCCCGCAACTGGCGGACGTGCTCGCCGCACCACGCGCGTTCCGCAGCCAATCCGGGGACATGCTGACCAGCAGCATGTTCGCCTCGCTTTGGTGGACGTTCGCGCACATCGACACGGATGCGGCCGACAGGTTCTTCATGAGCCTCGCCAGCGGTGCGAACCTGCAAGCCGACGATCCGATCCTCATACTGCGCAACACGTTGATGGCTCAGCCTCACAAGGCCGGCCGTTCCACCCGCGACAACCGTGTACGCATCGCCGCATTGACCATCAAGGCGTGGAACAAGTGGCGTAAGGGCAAGCCTCTCCGCCAGTTGAAGTTCTCAGCCGGAGAATCGTTCCCTACGCCACTCTGACCGGTTATCCACAATCCACAACAACTGTCCACATAAAAAACAATCAAAAAAGGAACCATCATGGCATACAACAAACGCTACCGCGTCTCCCACACATTCGAAAACGGAAGCCGGTTCATCGGCACCATCGGGATAAGGAACGCAACCCCGGATTTCCCCGAAAACATCGAAGGCCGTATGATCGTGGAATCGGTTAACGGACGATTCCAAGGCGTCTTCAAACTTGTCAACGGGACTGTCGGCCGCGTTTCTGGCGTAGTACTTCCACCTCAGCCAAAAAATTGGATCTTCGAGCCACAAGGTGCAGACAAGTATCTGCAAAACGAGACCGGGCCGAATGTCGAGCTGCCTCGCACCGAACTCGACATCGCATCCAACCGGGAACCCCAGTATGACAGTGTCCTCAGCGACGGGACTCCCGACGATGCGGAATTGTTGAGTCTCATCGCCTGACCGGAGCGAGAAAAAAATGGCCCAGATACCATCCGGATTCACGTTCAACGACGACATCACCGAAGACGCAAGCGAAAGATTCCCGCCGCCCGCATTGGGCTCCACCAGCATCAACTGGAATGACGCCGGCAGCGTATACGACGCGATTCAACAGGTCAGCGAACAGTTCAAACAAGCGTTCGCCGACCTCATCGACCAGTCCGCAAAAGGCACTGACAATAGCGTGGAATCACGCCTGTTCTTCACCATCGCCGCCTACAGCGCCATGAACGAACTGCACGACATGACCGCCCCCATACTCTCCAGCACGCTCATGAACCAGCATCCCGACTGGGTGCCGGTCATCAACGGCTGCGAAAGCAACGAGGAACTGATGGAAGCCTGGCCGGACGTGAAAACCGTGCATGACGCGCAAATCCAAGCGAACAAAACCGGACGACCGGTACGAGTCCATTTGAAGGACGCCGACGTGGACGCGATCATCTCAGTACAACCGATAAAAGAGGAGGACTTCCATGCTGAACGAGCGGCCTGAAGGCAAAGACAAATTCGGATATGTGCTTATCGGATTGCTTGTCGCCTTCGTTATAATCCTGGTAACTTCGGCTGTCATCTGGAATTCAAATCATCCTGAGAAAGTCCAAGAAAACTTTGAAAAAATCGACACCCAGCAAGCAGAAGAGAAGAAGGGCGCCAAGCTCGGCCCCTACACCATCCAGTTGAAGGACAAAAAAGTAGTGGACTGCGTAGGTGGAGCCCTATATACCTATAGCGGGATAAATGTTATACCAACCTGCGATTGGGATCACCCAAGACAGCTGGCCCCTGATGAGAAAGCCAACAGGCAAGCCACATACGTGACCCTAGGAAACGGCGAACAGGTTCCCTGTGCAGGCAACAGTTACATCGAATGCGGCTGGCAGTTGAAAGACGAACAATGAGCTTCACCAGCCTCACATCGCATGTAATCCTGCTAATGCTCGTCAGCTGGATGGGCGCCGAACTATTGGCCTCTGGGAATCGGATGATCCGTAGGGTGTTCGGGAAGCTCAGCGTACTGCTCGGCATGTATGCGTTGACATGCCTGCTGATAGACGTATCCAACCTGACCCATGGGCATGCCCCGTTCATCGGTCTGCCGGTCAGCGGAATCATGCTGTGCGTCGCGGTTCTGTATGCGATTCGACATATCGGCGGATACAGGAAAGGACAATGATGGTTGACTATTCCGATTGGTTGAATTCTCTGCCTGGGGAATTCCATCTGAATACTGGGTGGTTTCTGGTCATTGCAATCGTCTCCGTATCCGTCATGTTTCTGATACTCGCTCGCTGCAGAGACCTCACCGATAGCTTAGGTTGGGAAAAATGCCAAGCATGCATCACAAGCCTCATCATCGCCGCCTGGGCAATTGGACTGCTTTGGTTGTCAACTACAACCGGAACGGAGCCACAGTACTTGACGTTCACGGAAAAGACGGAACGGACGTTCAATGTCAGTCATCTGCGTTGCGAAAATATCGGCGGATGCCCATCCAAGAAGCTGCCGGAAGATAGAACCGAGGCCACGTGGCTGCAGGGCAACAGGTATGTCAAGGGGTGGATACTTGTGGACGGCAACAAAGTCGGTCTCGTTGGATCCAATGGAATCCTATTAACGGTTAAGGAATCGTAATGAGCAGGACAATGACCTATGAGCAGCTGGAGTTGAACGGTTGTTATGCGATGCTGTGCGAAGCGTTGCGCGCCTGGTATCGGATCCAACATGACCATATTCGCGAGATCGCGGCGAAAACGTTGAAGGATGTGTACGGGTACGAGTTCCATCTGAACGGCGGAGGCTGCTCATGGAGGCATCCGGAAACAGATCACGAATGGGCAGTCAACGGGATGCGCGCACTCGGATTGCCGGCTGACAAGTTTGAGGAGAATGCTCTGGTGCTCGCCCGACTGCTCGACGGGCAAGCGAAGGACTATGAGATAGCGTCTGGCCGTACTGTAGAGACTATGAGATCCGTATATGGTTCTGATAGTGAACGGTTTGGGGTGGTCGAGCAGTTCCATAATGCTTTCCGTCGTATCGCCACTGACTGGGATCGTACCCTAAACCGTAGTGTCATGGACAAGAATCTGGAACGATTGCTGCCGTTGGCTGCGCATGCTGTGCGAGAGCATCGGGAGGGTCGGACTCCTGATTTGCGGCCGATGCTGGGACTGTGTCGTAGGAATCTGGACTGCGATTGATCTATTTTCCTTTGCGGGCAATGACCGCATACATCCTTCTCCAGAATGGGTAGTCTCCAGCCAGACCATGGTCTCAAGATATCTGTTCTAAAGTGTCGTGCAACGGCTGGCGCATCGGGTGCCGGTAAAGCAACGACAAGGAGAAACGGATGGTTGATTCGACTGATGGAAAGTATCAACAATATATGTTCCCGAAAAAAATAGACGGCGAACTTTGCCGTTGGAAGCTCCAGAGGAGAATACTCCCGAATTGTCTCGGTCCATCGAATTCTAGATAGCGTCGAAGAACTCCCCCAGTTCCTTGACGCTATCGAAGCTCCGAACGTATTCCCGGTTCTTGACTTGGCGGCGGGCTTCAAAGTTGCGGGACTCTTTCGCTTCCCCTCTCGGTTCGTGCATATGGTAAGAGCAGGGCTTGTTGGGAGTAGTATCTATGGGCTTGCCAATGAGAATCATGACTATAGATTACAGCTGATTGGCAGGCCTAGCATACCAGTTAAAACCGCCAGTCGACGGTATACCATGAAGAGAAAAAACGAAGACGAAGGTCCGTCCATGGCTCAAACCAGCATCATTAATTCAGCGAATGATTATTATCTCCGGGATCTGCTCAATCCGGATTCCTTACTTAAATATGTGATTCCGAAATATCAGAGAGAATACTCTTGGCGCAAGCCACAATGGGCTGCTCTCTATGACGATATTATGGGCGAATCGGGGTCTAAGCCTCATTTTCTGGGTACGGTCATCGCCATCAGCGGCGATGATGCCATTCACCCACAGCTGGAGCTGGTCGATGGACAACAGCGTATGACCAGTTTGTCGATTCTTCTTGCCGCCTTATACCGGGAGATGGCGGACAGGCGCGAACAGTTCATTGCGGATGAGAGCAGATTGTTCGAGTCCATTTCCTTGCGGAAAATGCTTGCCACAAACGACAATCCTCGACTCCGTCTTCAGGCTCAAGGCAACAACAATGCAGACTACGTGTATCTCGTCAGTTTGGCAATCTCCCAGAACGGACAAGCACCAACTCCTGTACCTCGATACTGGGGTAACCGAGGCATCGGTAAAGCATACAAGTATTTCCGCAGCCGAATAACCTCTGAGCTGGAAGGATCCACTGACCCGCTGTCCGTCGTGTTCGGCATGGCACGTCGAGTCCGGAACACGGTATTGGTCAAGATAGAAGTACCAGATCACGCCAGCGCCTTCACCCTTTTCGAGAGCCTGAACAATAGAGGGATGGATCTGTCCCCCATCGATCTGATAAAGAACGAAATGCTCGCCCGTGCGGATTCCGACAGGAATCTTAATATCGATAACACCTACGAGAAATGGATGCGAGTCATCGCAGCGGTCGGACCCGACGGCGGTGCCCAGGAGCGGTTCCTGCGCTACTACTACAACGCCTTTAAGTCCACGGTTGGCACTCCGGCGACCCACTCAAACCTTATCCGATTGTATGAGAATTGGCTGGATGAGAAAGGTGTGGATGTCCTATTGGACGAGCTTGCCGAGTCGGGCAGAGTCTACGGCATGCTTGCCGGCTCCACCGATGATTGCGGCCTACCCGCATTCAAGAAGATATCCGATTCACTTCGCCATGCAGGTGGAGCTCAGGGATTCATGCCTTTGATGTGGTTCACGGCGAACCGAGAACGTCTGCAACTATCCGACAAGGATCTTGCCCATATCACAATGATGTTGGCAATATGGTTCGTGCGCCGCAATTTCACCGACTACCCGGCAACCAACACCGTCCAACGATTGTTCGTCACCATTCTCCGCAATCTAGAGGAAGACGAACCCCGAACCGCTGATCAAGTGATCCAATACCTGCAAGAACAACTCACGAAGCCGACGAATTATGCGTCAGATACACGCTTCGAGGAGTCTCTTCGGGGACCGGTGTACGAGGATAATCGTGACATGACACGCTATGTTCTCGCTGCGATAGCGCAAACCGGAATGACAGGCGAGACTTGGGTTGACTTGTGGCGTATGAACGAACGAGGTACCCAATACTATTTCACCATCGAACATATTTTCCCGAAAACCGAAAACATCACACAGGAATGGATCGATGCCTTCGGCAGCAAGGAGCAAGCGGAAGAGGTTCGTTCCACTTTGGTGCACACCCTCGGCAATCTGACCCTCACCGGGTACAACTCGGATCTAGGGCGAATGGGCTTCGAACGGAAACGCGACCGCAAGGACTCCGCAGGCCGCTACATCGGATACCGGAACGGCCTGAACCTCAACGATGATGTAGTGGACAAAACCAAATGGGATGCCGGAGCGATCAAGGCCCGTACCGATCGCCTGGTGTCCGTCGCGTTGAAACTGCTACGACTGCAATAACCTATCATAAATGTGTAACGTCTACACATTTATGATAGGATAAATGTGTAACGTCTACACATTTATGATAGGGAGAGGCTATGAGACTCCAACGGGCAGCACTGAAAACGCTCAATCAGTGGAAGGCCGCCCCAGACCATAAGCCTCTCCTGATCCGCGGCGCACGGCAGACGGGCAAGACGTGGCTGGTCAACGAGTTCGCGAATGGACAATACGACAACATCGTCTCGGCTGATTTCATGCAACGCCCCTCCCTGGCCGGGATATTCGAGCAGGATCTTGACCCGCAACGGATAGTTCGACAGCTTGAGCTCACATTCAATCAGCGGATACTTCCCGGCAAAACCCTGCTCTTCTTCGATGAGATACAGGAAAGCCCGCGCGCTTTGACCTCGCTTAAGTATTTCACGGAGCAAGCGACCGACTATGACATCATCGCCACCGGCTCCTATATGGGAATATCCAAGCACAGCAAAGCCTCTTTCCCCGTGGGAAAGGTCACCATGATGAACCTGCATCCGCTCTCCTTCACCGAGTATCTGGACAGCATCGGCCAGAACATGATAGCCGACATTATCAGGCAAGGACGGTTCGAGGATATCCCGCAGGCGCTTGAACCACGGATGAACGACCTGCTCAAAACATACATGTGGGTAGGCGGCATGCCGGCCGCGTTAAGCGCCCATCTGGACAATGGTATTCCACAGGATGTGCGGGCCATCCAACAAGATATCCTCAACGCCTATGACCTTGATTTCTCCAAGCACGCCGCCTATACGCTTGGCGAGCGTATCCGCCTCGTGTGGAACACATTGCCATCGCAGTTAGCCAAAGAGAACCGTAAATTCGTTTACGGTGTCGTCCGGCGAGGCGCCCGTGCGCGCGAATATGAGGAAGCGCTCAACTGGCTGACGGATTACGGGATCATTACCAAAGTCCCTTGCCTCGATGCTTTGCATATACCTCTGACCGGATATGAGAGTCTTAACACGTTCAAAATATATCTGGAAGACACGGGCATACTGGGAGCTTTATCTGGTCTCGAAGTGGACACTCTGGTAAACAAGTCGAAGCTCTTTTCCGAATTCAAGGGCGCGTTCGTAGAACAATACGTGTGCCAGCAGCTCGTAGTTCAAGGAATCAAACCTCGCTATTGGACTAATCCGAATCCTCAGGGCAGGGCGGAAATAGATTTCGTTGTGGAACAGGGAGACGAAATTTTTCCTATCGAAGTGAAATCCTCTTCTAATATTCGCGCGAAAAGCCTCGCATACGTCTGCAGCCGATATGGGCTACATGGAATCCGCACGGGAGAAATAGGCTACAGGGAGCAGGATTGGATGACAAACATTCCACTTTGGTGCGTAGATGGATTAAGTGCGTATCTCAAACGTCGAATCGCAAAAAAAGAGTAACCGGATCGATTTTTTGGTCAGGAAGTGCCGAGCAATCCATTTTTTTTGATGCTTTCTATTGAACAGACACACTTTTCAATGTTTCCGATCAATTACCGCGATGACGAGCATCGCGGTTTGTCCCTGCCCGGTAGTGAGAACGGAGCAAACCGATGGTTGACTCCTCCTACCTTTGTTCCATTCCCGAGGGATTGGTGGCGGAACATCCTGGGGTGATTGATAAGCACCCCTCCCGGTCAGGATGTGCCTGTCTGGGATTCAACCAGAGCCGCGTATCCGAGTCTCCGGATGTTCATGGCGGCCACACGATCGTCATTGGATCTGTAGCCGCAGCCCGCGCACACGTACTCGTGGGCACGGTGTTTGCGGTTCGCCTTGCGGACAAGCCCGCATCGTGGGCAGGCCTGCGACGTGTACGCCGGATCCACCAGCATGATCGAGTGCCCGGCCTTGAGAGCCTTGTACTCGATCATCTGCCGCAGTTGGAAAAACGCCCAGGAAACCTGCACGTATCGTCGGCTTTTGCCTACCCGCTCCGTCGCCTCCCGGATGCCCTTGAGGTCTTCGAGTACGATGAGCGTGGGCTGTTCGCATTCGTCTACGAGTGCCTTGGAGACCTGATGGTTCACGTCTCTCATCCAACGGTTTTCTCGGTTGCCGATGCTTTTGAGCCTGCGTCGGGCGCTGCGGGTTCCCCGCTTCTGCAATCCGGTGCGCAACGCCTTGTAGTGCGCGCGTTTGTGTGTCACCTCCTTCCCCGAGTGGAATGTGGTCTTGTGGCTGCTGTCGTAGCTGGTGGCGAGGAATCGCATGCCCAGGTCGACGCCCATGACGTTCTGCGGACGCTGGGGGTCCGTGAGTTCGACGGTGCTGGGGATGAGCAGCATCCACTTGCCTCGCTTTTTCAGCAGGCGTGCGGTGCCGAACCTTCCATGCCGGTACTGTTCGGGCATGCCCTTCCAGTCGACTTGGAGTTTGACGCGCCCTTTCAGGGTGTTGACGCTCAGCCGGCCGTCGGACAGGATCGAATAGTCACGGTTCCACACGAGATCGTAACCGGAGGACGTGTATTGCAGCGGCCGCTTCGTCTTCCATGGGTCTCCGAGGCTTTCCTTGACGGTCCGGTAGTTGCCGATCACGCGGATGATGGCCGACTGGGCCATCTGCGAGCCGACATGGTAGGTTTCGCGCAGATGCCGGTAGGCAAGGTCGTTGAGTTTCCTCTGGGAGAGCGTCCGGTTCGACTTCGCGACGCGGCTCACATGGTCGCAGCAGGAGAGGTATGCCGTGCAGGTGCGGTCTAGCAGATCGGATTCGGCCGGGGACGGGTGCAAGCGGATGCCGTAGGTCAGTGTCTGCACGACCATAATCCACTCCCATCCGTCGATTTTCTTCAACAGCAAGGATAATTATAGCACTTTATTGAAAAGGAGAAGGCGATTCCTCCCCGACCACAAGGGCCGGGGTATCCTCGCCAAAAACATCATGAATTGACTGATTCCTTGCGGTAAAGCGGAGACTGAGGATCCCCGAATAGCTAGACGGCTATCCGAAGTCCAAGAAAACATAGTTTCCGCTTACCGTAAGGAATCATTTTGTCCAACTCAGAAAAACAGCACACACATATCATTCCTATTCTTGCTGGCGCTACGACCGCTATCCTGTTGATGGCCGCAGGGGCTGGAACCGTGTATGCGGCTGACTTCACTGAAGGTCAAACCCAGTATGAGGTTGCTGTTCAGAGTGCACGGCAGTCCCACATTAATCTTGCCAAACAAGTCAAAGCAGTGCAGAAAACGGACAAGATTCCTGCCGGTCAGCTACTAGGGAAAGACCATGATCTCGTGTCTCGTATGGATTCGGCCATGCTCGGAGCCAAAGGTCAGTTGAAGGAAAACATTGCCCACAATCCGGATGCGGGAAGAATGAGTATCAGTCAAATCCGTGAGCTGACCGAGACCATTAAAAACCAAGACTCAGCCAATATTTCTTCCTCTTCCATGCTGAACCGACTCGACTCCTATATCAAGGAATCGCAGCATTACAAGAAGCTCGACGACGCGCGCGGTAAAGTCAAAGATTCGATCGGGAAAGCCAGTCAGCTTCTCGAAACGTCCAAAGACAACGTGGATGACGAAGCGCCCCGCCAAGCATTGCAGAAGACAATGGATGCGGCAAAAGACTGGAAGAAGTCCACTGATCTCACCTGGCTGAAAAAACAAGCGGACGTAATCAATTCGAAAATCCAGCCGGTGAAAGATGCAGTGTCCGCGCATGAACAGCGACTTGCGCAAGAGGCCCAAGCCGCAGCCGTCCAGTCCTCATATCAAACCTCGTCCACGGCCAACAGTTTGAACGCCAGCACTTATACGAACCCGGTCTACACGGGAAATGCTCCCGCATATCAGCCAACCCAACCAGCCGACAACGGATACACCTACACGCCCTCCACCACATGCGGAGACGGTGGATGGAACCTGCGTGCCCAATGCCAGGCAGCCATCGACCAGGGAGGCCTAGTCGAAATGCCGATTTTCGACGGGCTCGGCGGCTCACGTCTCATCGCCGGACACAACAGCACGGGCGCCGGGTGGATCGGACAACTGCAGCAAGGCCAATCCACTCCATACGGGACCGTGCAACAGGTGTGGCACAACGCGACGCCTGACACCATCAACAACAGTGGCATCGGAACCTATCTGCAGACCTGTGACCAAAACGGCAATCCGATAGTCGTCAAAGTCGGCTGACGAAATCGATTATCGGCGGCTCTCCGGGGCCGCCTTCCTCGTATGGGAAAAAACAGTTCCCGAAAAAACAAGGATCCCGCCACCCCCGTGCAGATAATCTGAAAACCAACAGTCCTTAACGAGAGGCGCCCAAATGGTTGATTCCAGAAAATCCTTACACGCAAAGCAACAACGCCGTCGAGCAAACGGCGAATTCGCGGAGGAACAGGATACCGGTCTGCCCTCCGGCGACACGTTGACGGACTTCGAATGGAAACGATTGAATAATGCGATGCTCGCCGCCGAAACGAACATCATCATGGATCCGGATGTAGCCGACTGCGCGGGATACGCCGCCAGACGATTGGGTGAGCTCATCGCCCGTCCGGCGAAACCGGGCGAAACCGATGACATGCCGTTGATCATTGAAAACCTGCGATACGATCCGCAGGCGCCGGGCGGCTCCCATGCCGACTATATCGCCGACCATATAGAGGCCGCCTACGCCGGCATACCGGTCAAAGCGCCTGACCGTACGCAATTGGAACAGGAAACCCGACAGCATATTCTCGAAACCGCATTGGATCCGAACCGGGAGCTTCACAAGCTTGGTTTGGAACCCGTACAGCTAGGCGAACACACGAACGCATACACGGGACCGCAGCCGGAGGATTGGGTCGGGGATTACGACGAGGAAGCTGCGGAACGCCGCTATGAAGCCGCATGGAAAGGAAAACAGACCAAGAAGGCCCGGTACGATGCGGCGACGGAGAAACACCTGTCACCGTTGAACGATGACATGCGTGACCTGTTCGAGAAGAACGTCGACCGTGGGCTGATCAACGGCAGTGCGTTCGATGACAAGATGGCTTTCGCTGACACGCTGCATGAGCTTCAAGATGATGGCTGGAATCCGGAAAAAGGTAAGGAATACCGTCAGTCCAAGGACTTCAAGAAACTGGAAAAACAGTTGCTGGACGGGCGGAAACCGACTCGCCGATACCGTCAGATGCGCGACGCATTGTGTGACAACGAACAGGAATACCGACGGTTCATGGCCGCGAATCCTGACGTGTTCGACCCGGACGAAAAGGCGAAGAAGCCATTCGCCGGCCTTGGCCCCGATGTCGGCCAAGCGGCGATGCTGCGCCTGGCCGCCAAACACCGTGGCGTCAAGGGGGCGGTCGCCCTGGCACGCTGGGATCCGGGCATCGAATACACGGTGCCGGACGCGAAACACCACACGTTCCGCATGGAGCATGACCGGCCGGGAATCGGACACATGAGCGACGGCAGCACGTATCCGGTGGGCCACACCATCATCACCGCGAACGGCATTAAACCGTCGAGCGTGATGAGCTGGATCCACCGTGAAAAGCCCGGTTCTCCTGAATGGGAGCATCGGGCACGGCAACGGTTCATGGAACAGAATGGTGGCGACTGGCATTCTGCCAGCTGATCGTATTCTGCTTCGCTAAGCGCACCGAAACTCCGGTGCGCTTTTTTGTTTTTTTCAATATCCCATTTACGTGTTATATTGAATATGTCCACATAAAAAAATGAAAGAGGAAACCAATGAGCATCACAATCAACGGCCAAACCAGCCCAGCCACAGAATTCGCATGGGACGGCTGCCACAAAATCTACCTGCTCGACAACGGCGACGCCGACAAGAACGGCAAATACGGGTACATGCTCTCCAAGAACGGAGAAGCCGGATACAAGGTGCTGCCGGTCTCGGAACTACAGCGCGTATGGGACCAATCCTGCCCGCTCCGCTTCATCGGCAACTGGGCGCTCGACAAGAATTATGTTCCCCAATGCTACGAGAAGCCCGTCACCATCGAAGCGCGTTGAAAGAGAAAGCCATGAAATCATACAAGACATACGCGGAAGAATACGGTCTGGATATCGAAGTCGTCCGATGGGTATTCAACCACATTCGCGTCACCCGATACGTCATGTCGGAACCTATCGGATACAAGATCGCCTTCAAATATCTCGGCCAGCCGGTTCATCTTTCAACGGAGTGGAAAACCGGGGTCGCCGAAAAATCGTTCCGGGAAATCGTCAATATACGAAAAGCCATCACGACAGAAGCAAACCCGGAACTCGTTCCAGACAAGGATTAAACATGCCGTTATTCACGCGCGTAACTCTCAACCCAGTCAACCCGGACGTGCGCAAAGTGCTGCGCTCCCCCGAAGCGATTCACGCCGTGGTCAGCGCCGCCACCTCCGGCAGTAGCCGCCCGTTGTGGCGTTTGGATGGGGATAGGCTGTATATCGTCTCCGACCAGTTGGATACGGATCGGCTCGAAGCCCGCTTGAGCAAGCCGGTCATCAGCACGCTCGACTACCGGCCGTTCCTCGACAAGCTACAGAACGGTGAGACACGTCGCTTCGCGTTGACGGCCACACCGGTAGCCAGCAAGGACGGGAAACGCACACCGTTGCGTACGCCCGCCGGAATGCACCAGTGGGCGGAACGCAAGCTCACCCAGGCCGGAGCCCGTTTGGATGCGTTGGATATTCTCGACGTTCACGCCACCCGATTCAACCGTCAAGGCCGCAAACTTACGTTCCACACCGTCGAATACACGGGAGTATTCACCGTCACCGACCGTGACAAGCTCACCCATGCAATGCTTGCCGGTATCGGCCACGGCAAGGCCTATGGATTGGGTCTGATGCTGCTTTTCTAACCACTGACCTGCGACAGTCGAAAGAAATCTTATGGCAAACCATTCATTCAACCTCGTCACCGAACCATGGATCCCCGTACTCGCGGACGGCAAGCACGAGTCCTACTCTCTGGAAACCCTGTTCGATCAGCCGACCTCTATCCGACAACTGGATATAGCCGACCCGTTGGGAAGAGTCAGCATCATGCGACTGCTGCTCGCCGTCATGTACGCGGCACGTCAGGAAGGATACTCGTCCCCGGCGGAGGCAAAACGCATCATGGAAGCCGGGCGCGACCAGAAAATCATCGACTACCTGCACGCATGGGCACACCGGTTCGACCTCATGTCGGAAACAGAACCGTTCCTGCAAGTAGCCGGCATGATGCCGCAAGGCAAACCCAAGGACTACGGTTTCACACGCCTCCACCCCGCAATGCAACGCCCCCTCTGGCAGACCCACGACCCATACAAGCCCGTCACCCCTGCGGAAGCGGCACGAATGCTGCTCGTCTGCAACATGTACGATGTGGCCGGAGTTCACACCGGCATGAACGGCGATCCGAAAGCCGCGGGAGGCAAACGCACCCCACAGGGAGTGGCGCAAGCCGGCGGCCTCGCTCTCGCCATCATCACCGGGAACAACCTGTGGGAAACCTTGCTGCTGAACCTCACGCCGGCGGATAACGGCAACAAGCCCATCTGGGAGTATCCATCGCTCGAATGCGCGGACATGGAACCGGACACCACCGGCCCCGCCTACTATTACACGTACCCGGCCCGCCGAATCCGACTGCTTTGGAACGCGAATGGCCTATGCGCCGGCGCCTACGTCACCTACGGGAACCGTTCCGAATGGGCATCACCGGAGAACGAGCCCATGTCCTTCTGGACACAGGATGCGACCGGCAAACCCAAACCGGTGAACCTCACATTCGGCCCGCTGATCGACCGACCATTATGGACGCAATGGGACAAGGCGTTCGTCGGCTCGGACGGCGACGAACACTATCCAGCGACATTCCTATGGGCATCGCATCTCAACCCGATCATCAGCTTCGACGTGATCGCGGTCCAGTACGGAAGCCAGTCCAGCAGCATCGCACGAATCCGCCACGACCACATGACCCTCGATATGCGACGTATCCACGAACACGAAAAAATCAGCGGCATCGTGGACAATCTCGTCAAACAAGCATGGCCAAAAGTCAGCAACAACGACAACCCATACGACACTTGGTCCAAAACCGACGCGCTGATGCTCCCCTATCTGGCAGGCGGGAAGGAACCCGACCTTGGCTAACAGCTACCTCGCCTGGGCACGACCCCGATTCGCCCGCCTGCAAGACGGCTACCTGAACGGCACTTACACGCGCGCCGACCTCGCCGACCTACGCAACAGTTTCAAAAAACCTTGCGGCTCGGATCCGAAGGCATCCAAATGGTCGTTGAACGGCATGAAATACCGCGGTTTCAGCAAACCAACCCTCATGGAACAGGCATCATGGTACGCATTCGGCCTATACGCCTACCATCAGCAAGGCAACCAGTGCAAACCCATGTACGTGGAGGGTGAACACTTCAACAAGGCTTTACGCACGTTGGCCGATACCGGCGAAGACGTTGACGAGCTCTACAGGAAAATGATGAACGCGCGAAACATGCAGGAGGCCGCACCGTTCTGTCTACGTATAATCCGACTGTTTAACGAGTATGACATTCCATTGGATCACGCCCTGCTGGCATTGGATCTGGCGAGACTCAGCAAACCGGACTCGGCAAACACAGTGCGGCGCGACTGGGGCCGACTGCTCAACTGATTGTCCGCCGGCCTGCGATCAATGGACAATCAACTCAGGAAACAGGTATGCAATTTGCATAGACGGCTCACGCATGACCTCAAAAACGTTGAAAACTAAACTACCTACCCCGCACACGCGGGGATAAACCGGCGGACCGTGGCTAAACGCAAGATCGTCCTGCACCTACCCCGCACACGCGGGGATAAACCTATTGGGTTATTTGCTTCTTTGACGGCCCGGTAACCTACCCCGCACACGCGGGGATAAACCTTCATCAGGAAAAACGACACCAAAGCCAAAGCAACCTACCCCGCACACGCGGGGATAAGCCTAAACCTCGATAGAGCGATTGCGGTATATGACCTACCCCACCTACCTCGCACACGCGGGGATAAACCGCGGGGCGACATGCCGTAGAGCCAACGGAAAGACACCTGCCCCGCACATGCGGGGATAAACCCCTGTGAGCCACTTTTATTGACATCTGACTTTTCTCTGTTATACTGAATATGTCCACATAAAACAGAAAGAGGAACCAATGACCAACATCATCGAAAAACCCAAGACCAACACACTCATCGAAGAATACCGCCAACAAGCACTGGCATACGGGCACGAAAAAGCAATCCGCACCTTCGCCACCCCCATGCTCCAAGCATGGAAGAAAGCCTGCGAAGGATACGCCGCCGAAGACACGAAACTCGAAGGGCTCGCGGACCTCATGTCCGAAGTATTCAACGTCAGAGATGCGGCAATCGCCGCCGCCATCAACCCACGACTCAAGATCGGGACCATCATCAACCTCGCGGCGAAAGCCCACACGCCATACTATAAGAGGCTTCTTTCCAAAACACTTGCCGACGGGTTCACCAACCCCGACATCAAACCCGACCACGACCGGCTACACAATGCCATCACAACCGCATGCGGTCTCACCGACCTTGCCTCGGAGAAGAAGTACCGCGCCCATCCCCTTGCCGTCGCCGCCTATCTCTCATGGTGGGACGGGAAGACGGAGGACGCATATTCCTACGCGATCCTCGCTCTCGATGCGGACCGGACCACGAGTCTCGCTGCACTCGTTCTGGTCGCGCTGTCGAAGGGCAAAAAGCCCGCCTACCTCAACTAGTCCTCACCATCGTTCGCGGGGGCTTCCCGCCCGACAGCCCCCCCCCCACGGACAAAACGGAACCAATCCACCATCCACCAAAGAAAAACCAAATATCAGGAGAAACAATATGGGATTGTTCATCGACATCCACGCCATCCAGACCCTTCCGCCCGCCAACCTCAATCGCGACGAGAACGGACGACCCAAAACCTCCATCTACGGTGGCGTGCCACGTATGCGCGTCAGCTCACAAGCATGGAAGAAGGCCATTCGCGACAACTTCCGCGACACCCTCGACACCGGCAGGCTCGGCTCGCGCAGCCGTGAGTTCACCAAGATGATCGCGCAGCGCATCAACCGTGATCCGGAGGACGAGCATCTGCTGAAGGTCACCGGCGAACTGATGAAGGCGGCCGGCCTTCCCTCTGACAAGAACCGACCCGGCAGCACTAGCGCGCTCCAGTTCTTCGGTGAACAGCAGTGGCAGAAGCTCGCCCAATATGCGGAAGAGGCATACGGCAGCACCGATCCGAAGAAGTCCGTCGCCTCCCATCGTACGGACATCAAGAAGCTGCTCGACTCCGACCGGAGCATCGACATCGCGTTCTTCGGACGAATGAGCGCCAGCAGCGACAAGGGCACCGGCAGCGAGTACGTGGTGGATGCGGCCAGCCAGTTCGCGCACGCCATCAGCGTGAACCGAGCCGACGTGGAAAACGATTATTATGCGGCTGTTGACGACTGCGACAACACGAGCGGCGCCGGCATGATCGGTGAAACCGGATACTTGAGCGCCACCCTCTACCGTTACGCCTGCGTCGACGTGAACCTGCTGAACCGTAACCTCGGATACGATAAGGAAGCCGTGCGGCTCGCCCTGTCCACGTTCCTGAACGCCTTCGCATTGAGCCTGCCATCCGGCAAGCAGAACAGTTTCGGACATCAGACGCTCCCCTCGTTCATCGAAACCGTAATCCGCACCGACCGACCCATCAACCTTGTAGAGGCCTACGAGAAGCCGGTCACCACGGACACGATTCCCACCAGCGTGCAACGACTGCTCGAACAGCAGGCCGACTATCAGAACACGTACGGTCTGGCCGCAGCCGACACGTTCACCATGGCCGACCTGAACGCGCGCAAGGCGATGGGCAAGGAGCAGCAGGAAACACTGCTCACACTCCCCCAACTGGTCACAGAAACCACCAGCACCGTCATCAAGGCACTCTGATCACCATGCCGACCCTACTCCTCCAGTTGAAAGGCCCATTGCAATCATGGGCCACCGAAGACGGGTACACGCACCGCAACACCGGCAGCCTACCCACCAAAAGCGGAGTCATCGGACTCGTCGCATCCGCTTTGGGACGTGCCCGCGGAAGCGACATCAGCGACCTCGCAGCCCTCCGATTCGGCGTGCAACCAGTCCACACAGGCCCACGGTTGACGGACTTCCAAACCATGGGCAAACGAGCTGACGGCAAACCCAACCCGTTGGAGACGAAGGAATATCTACAGGATTCCACATTCACCGTCGGCTTGGAATCCACGGACCTGCGACTCCTCATCAGAATCGGAGCCGCTATCCAACACCCCGTATACATGCCATACCTAGGACGACGCGCCTGCCCGCCAGCCGGCCCGATCCGAGTCGGACTGGTCGACAAACCGTTGGAACAGGCATTCAAAGGCAAGGAACGGATACATGTTGAGACCGTCGACGGCGTGGAAGCACACTGGGATCAACCGGCCAACAACCGAGTGTTCCAGGCACGCTACTCCAACGCCATCGACCCGTTATTCAATGCGGTAGCCGAAGCACAGAAAAAGCTGAAGCCATGAGCGACTTCACGCCGGCGGACTTACCACGAGTGTCGGAACGAATACCATATTTGTATCTGGAGCAGTGTGTCATCAAACGCGCGAACAATGCGCTGGTAGCGGCGGACGAGAACGGCGAAACCGCATTGCCTATCGCTACCATCGCGGTACTCATGCTCGGGCCCGGCACAACCATCACACATGATGCCGTCGTCCTGGCAAGCGACACCGGCGCGATCATCGTATGGGCCGGAGAGCAGGGAGTCCGCCACTATTGCAGCGGTTCCGCACTCACCGGCTCCACCAGACTGTTGGAACAGCAGGCCAGACTCGTATCCAACGAACGATCCCGCCTCATGGTCGCCCGACGAATGTACGCGATGCGATTCCCCGGCGAAGATCTGTCCCATACGACGATGCGCCAACTACTCGGCATGGAAGGCACCCGAGTCGCAGCCCTGTACACGGCTGAGGCGAAGCGCAACGACATACAATGGCACGGCAGGAAATGGGATGACCGTGGCGGAGCGGTCAACATCGCACTATCCACGGCCAACAGCTGCCTGTATGGTGTAGTCCATGCGGCGATCACCGCATTGGGATGCAGTCCGGCACTCGGTTTCGTTCACTGCCACAACCGCCGCTCGTTCCTCTTCGACATCGCGGACCTGTACAAGGCGGAGTATTCGATCCCGCTGGCTTTCCGACTGCACGCCTGCACTCCCAGCCTGGTTGACGGAATCGCACGACGACGAATGCGCGACATGATGCAGGACGGCAGACTGCTGGAACGTTGCGTACATGATGTTTCCACTCTCCTCTCGGAGGAGCCCGATAACGAGGACAATTGTTCCGTCTGGACTGGCGGGCAACGATACGGGAAAGCCGGTCAATCGTGGGCACCGTCGTGATACGACTCGAAAGCGCTCCACAAGGACTGCGCGGACACCTATCCCTATGGATGGTGGAAATCAGCAGCGGCGTATACGTCGGAGACCTCAACACCCGGATACGTACGCGACTCTGGCAACGAGTCCTCTCGGAACTCGGTACGGGCAGAGCGACGATGGCATGGCATTCCCAGCATCAGCTACATGTCAGCAGCCAAAACGGAAAGAAGACGATAACCGCTTTCGACGGAACCATCCTAATGTCCAGACCGCCTAAAGCCAAAGACAATACGGCCTGAAAACAGGTACGCAATTTGCATAAACAGCCCTCGCATGGCATTGAAAACGTTGAAAACTAAACTATCTACCCCGCACACGCGGGGATAAACCTGATAATCAGATTGACTGGCGTGAGACCGTAGAATCTACCCCGCACACGCGGGGATAAACCTGACATCCGCCCTATCGACTAAGCCGCTGTCTCATCTACCCCGCACACGCGGGGATAAACCTGTATGGATAGGCCCTTCTACGTAGTAAAGGAGATCTACCCCGCACACGCGGGGATAAACCTGAGCACAAGTTTGATGGGGACGGGGACGAGCCATCTACCCCGCACACGCGGGGATAAACCGCACTTCCCCAGCCCGGCAGCCTTGACCTGATCATCTACCCCGCACACGCGGGGATAAACCTGGAGGAATGAATGGAAAAAGAAGACACGTTCAATCTACCCCGCACACGCGGGGATAAACCTGAGACCGGCATCAGCATCCCTTGGTGGGGTTGATCTACCCCGCACACGCGGGGATAAACCGCTGCCGCTGTCAAGGCCGCTGAAAGTCAGCACATCTACCCCGCACACGCGGGGATAAACCGGAACTCCGCGGCGCGGTGTTTGACCTGATTCCATCTACCCCGCACACGCGGGGATAAACCGGACAATGGAATCGAACTCATCATTTCCAATCCATCTACCCCGCACATGCGGGGATAAACCCACCTCGGCATCATACAAAAAGAGTGGCCCCGCATCTACCCCGCACACGCGGGGATAAACCTGGCACGTGCAAGTACTTGACTTGGTTGGTCTCATCTACCCCGCACATGCGGGGATAAACCCTTGGAAGCGGGTGCGTGATGGCCAGCATTAAAATATTTTCCCATTTGCCTGTTATACTGAATACGTTCACATAGAAATGAAAGAGGAAAAACAATGAGCCCTTCGGAAGCCAGTGCCACGAAAATCCCTGCCACCTCCATAGATCGGCACTAATTGGAGTGGGGGGGCAAAAATGAATCATCCAGACCAACTCAGCCGTGAATATGCGGCGATCCTTCCCGCCTTGAAAGACCACGGCTATCGAGCCGACGTGAAAGCAAGCATCGCCGACGAACGTTTCATCTTGGTCGTCAGCGGCAAACCCACCACAAGAATCTACCGGGACGGAGGATGGGTTCGCGACGATGGTGCGAGAGGATCCACTCCAGCCGACCTACTCAGCTTCTACAAGCATGAGCATTACACGGAAGCCCTGAAACATTGGACGAACAAGGATTGGCGTGGAATCGCCCGTGACCTGCTAATCGACAACGGTGTCCGCATGGGATCGGTCCTGTCCGCCGTTTTCGAGGGTGCTCATTTGGACGTGGAGTATCGACCGTTATCCGGCCCGGTGGAAACCATACGTTTCAACCGTGTGCAAAGGAAAACGGAAGACATGCTGAATCGCATGCGACAGGCGAACATGGCCGACCAACTGTCGGAAGCCGCATAAAAACCACGCAACTTATTCAAGAGGTTTGGGCGAGGATTCTCCGCCTCTTGTGGGCGGGGAGGAATCGCCGTCATGTTCTTTCCTTCTGTGTTTGGATGTATCGTCTGACGGTTTCCTCGCTGATGTGTCCGACACTGCCGAAATAGGTGCTGGGTGACCATAGTCCGCTTCCCCAGAATTTTCGTCCCTTGAGTTTCGGGAATTGGGTGAATATGCGGACGGCGCTGATGCTTTTCACCGTTCGCGCGATTTCCGCCGGCGCGGTCTGCGGTGATGCGGTGACGAACATGTGCACCTGGTCGGGCATGACCTCTATCTCCTCCAATCCCCATCCGTATGCGGCGCAGGTTTCGGCGATGCTGTTGCGGCATGCCACGGCCACGTCGCCGTCGAGCACCTTGTGCCGGTATTTGGTGCAGAAGATGATGTGGTATCCGAGTTCATAGACTTGATGACTGTTTTTCATCATTCTCATGAAAACCATGTTATCATTTAAGTATGGCAGTAAGGAAAAGCAAGACGGCGCAACGCCGGGAGAGGGTTTCGTCCTCCACCCAGCAGCGCACCATCGTGCTTCCGTTGCCATTGACCCGTGAACAGTACGACCCCATCAGGCGGTCTGCGGAGGAATACAACCGCATGTGGTCGTCGCTCATCTCATGGTGCGACTCCAACAAAACCGTGAACCGCACGCGCATGCAGAAGGAGAACTACCGGCGACTGCGCGACCGGCATCCGACGCTTCCCGCTCAGTTCGCGTGCATCGCCATGAGGGATGCGGCCGGTGCGATGCGCTCATGGAACTCGAACCACCCGAAACGGCGCTGGAACATGAAAGCCTCCCGCAAGGCGCTGACCATCAATTACGACATGAGGGTCATGAGCCTACGCGGCAACCTGCTCACGCTCAGCGTCGCGCACGGGGAGAAACGGGTCAGGCTCCTGCTCCCCGACCTGCCGGAATGGTTCACCGCGCGATACCCCGAGGGGAAGCCCAACGCGGCGAAGCTCCTGCTCGGCGACAAGCCCGAGGACACCCGCATAGCGCTCATCTACCGAATATCCGACCCGCAGCCGCTTGCGGACGGGGACGTGCTTGGCGTGGATTTGGGGCAACACAGCCTCTACATGGATTCGAGGGGAGGTGAAGCACCATACGCGCGAGTCCAAGGAGCGAAAAGACGCTACGCACACAACAGGAAGACGTTGCAGGAAAAAGGCACCCGTTCGGCGCACCGCCGGCTGAAGGCGATGAAACAGCGGGAAGAGCGGTTCATCCGTGACGTCAACCATCAGGCATCCAAACGACTCGCCAACACGCAAGGCGTCCAAGCGATAGCGTTCGAAGACCTCACGTACATCCGCAGGCAGGCATCCAAACGCACGAAGACCGGGGCAAGACGCCGCAACATGCTCAACCAATGGTCGTTCAGCCAGCTGCAGGAGTTCACCGCATACAAAGCGGCACGCAACGGCATACGCATCCTCATGGTTGATCCAAGCTATACCAGCCAACGCTGCAACCGCTGCGGATACGTGGACGCCCGCAACCGGAACGGCGCAAGATTCGACTGCCGCCGCTGCGGATGGTCGGACAACGCCGACCACAACGCCGCAATGAACATCAGGGACAGAGCGTTGTCCAGCCTTGCGGAAGAGGAACACACATCCACGGATAGACCCGTGGACAGGTCGCAGTCAACCGACCATGATGGATGGAGCGCCCATGATGACCTCCCGACCCCAACAGGTCAGGGCAGAGTCATGGGAACAACACTCACGTCCAAGCCGCGATGCTCGTCATCGCGGTAAGTTAACCAAGGAGATTCACCCCAGTGAGGACACTAATCCAGGCCCTGAAGACCAAAGAGTTGAGGAAGAAGATTCTCTTCGTCCTGTTCATCATCATCGTCTACC